>Ga0265301_10001301_pt1 | contig 33402 bp, 26 predicted proteins | sample AusTroGonzalo_MG_2_FD_193488 | JGI IMG/M metagenome (GOLD analysis project Ga0265301, IMG submission 193488) | Bovine rumen microbial communities from tropical cattle in Woodstock, Queensland, Australia - Gonzalo_04 | ecosystem: Host-associated > Mammals > Digestive system > Stomach > Rumen ... | reverse complement strand
GCTCGAGAATCTTAGGTCCTGCGATGGTGCCGTCCTTGGTGATATGACCGATAAGAAACACCGGCACATGGAATGTCTTCGCTATCTTGTTCATCTCCGCCGCCGTCTCACGAATCTGGCTGATGCTTCCCGCAGTAGCCTCCACCGATGGCGACTCGAGCGTCTGAACCGAGTCGATAATCATGATGTCGGGCTGCACGTCCTTAAAATGCTTCAAGATATTTTGTGTATCTGTCTCATTGAGTATCAGGCAGTTATCGTTTTTTATACCTATTCTGTCGGCACGCATTTTTATCTGTTGCTGGCTCTCCTCGCCCGACACATAAAGTACCTTTTTATTAATGCGCAGAGCCATCTGTAGCAGCAGTGTCGACTTTCCGATGCCAGGTTCGCCCCCGAGAAGCACCAATGAACCGGGGACAAGCCCGCCCCCGAGGACACGGTTGAGCTCCTCATAGCCCAAATCGAAACGCTCCTCTTGTGCGCTTGTGATCTCACGAATAGGTGTCGGCTTGCTTTTAAAGCTTTGAAAATCAACATCTTTTGAAACGGATTTACTGTCTTTTCCCGTAACCACCGTCTCTTCCACGTAACTGTTCCACGCTCCGCATCCAGGGCAATGACCTATCCATTTCGGCGACTCATTGCCACATTCCTTACAAAAAAATACCGTTTTAACTTTGGCCATAATTTTAATTTTTTGCAAAGATAATAAATATTTTGTTTTTTCATTTCACTTTTTTGTATTTTTGCATCTTTAAACAATAAAATATAAATCATTGACTATGAACAAGATAGTTCTGATAACAGGCGCAACGAGCGGTATCGGCCTCGCATGCGCGCATAAATTCGCCGCGAATGGCGACAAACTCATCCTCACCGGTCGTAACGAAAAACTCCTCGAAGACATCCGCAAAGAGCTTACAGCTAAAGGCACACATGTGCTTACATTGGTTTTTGACGTCCGTGACCGTGCAAAAGCCACAGAATGCATCCAGAACTTGCCAAACGAGTGGAAAAACATCGATGTCTTGGTGAACAATGCAGGTCTGGCACTCGGTCTTGAGCCTGAATATCAAGGCGATTTCGAAGACTGGGAGACTATGATCGACACCAACATCAAAGGTTTGTTGACCATGACAAGATTGGTTGTCCCTGGCATGATGGAACGCAACCGCGGTCATATCATCAACGTGGGCTCGGTGGCAGGCGACGCAGCATACGCCAACGGCAACGTCTATTGCGCCACAAAGTCAGCAGTGAAGACGCTCAGCGACGGTCTGCGTCTCGACGTAGCCGACAGCAACATTCGTGTCACCAACCTCAAGCCGGGACTGGTGGAGACCAACTTCAGCAACGTGCGCTTCCATGGCGACACCGAACGCGCAGCCAAGGTCTATAAAGGCATCGACCCGCTCACAGGCGACGACATCGCCGACGTGGCAGTATATGCAGCCAACGCCCCTGAACACGTGCAGATCGCTGAAGTGCTCATCCTCGCCACATATCAGGGCAGCGGAAGCGTCATCGTCAGAAAATGACAAAATCTTTATGTCATTTCAAAAATTTTGTATTTTTGCGATTTGAATAAATTTATTATTGAAAATAATAACTGAAAAATTTAATATATGAAAAAGCATTACTTTCTGATATGTTCAGTTTTGCTGATGGCATGCTGCATATTAGTTTCCTGCAAAGGAAAAAAGCAACCAACACAGGCTCCACAGGTGAAATATGAGACCAAGGTGTTGAAACCTGAGTCGAAAATTTACAACATGTCGTTCCCTGCCACAACTTCAGGAACTACCGAGATCAAGGTCTATCCGCAGGTGGAAGGCATCATCACGGAGAAGAAATTCACCACAGGTACCAAGGTTAATAAAGACCAGACTGTGTATATCATCGATCCGACCGAATACCAGCTCAGCGTACAAGCTGCTGAAGCTAACTTGAGTGTGGCCATAGCACGTATGGAAACCACAAAACTCCAGTATGAGTCGAATCAGGAACTTTATAACAAGAATATCATCAGCGACTATGTGCTGAAGACCAGTTTGAACGATTACAACTCAGCCAAGGCATCGGTGCTTCAGGCTGAAGCCCAGCTCAACATAGCAAGAACCAACCTCGGTTATTGCAACGTCACAGCTCCTGTCACAGGTTATGTCGATGCTAACGGCTATGACGAAGGCGACATGGCAACACGTACAAATTATCTCTGCACCGTCAGTGACAACAGCCTCGTTGATGCTGACTTCTCATTTACAGAGACACAGTTGCTGGACATGATCAAAAGATTCAATTTACGCATCGGCTCTAAAGGTATGGAAGGACCTAACGGCAAGTTCATTGGTGACGCCATGCCTCGTCTGCAACTGAAACTCAAAGACGGCTCCACATACAAAGGAACAGGTGTTGTGACAAAGATTGAAGCCATTGTAAATCCTACAACAGGAACAGTGCTTTGCACAGCTGAGTTTGAGAACCCTAACGGCATTCTTCGCTCAGGCATGTCAGCTAACATCATCATCCCTATTACGATGGACAGCGTTTTGTGCGTGCCTCAGACAGCAGCAGTGCGTCTGCAGGATCAGATGATGTTCTATCGCATCAAAGACGACGGAACAGTTGAAGGCATGATATGCAAAGTTGTTCCATCAAACGACGGTAAAGAATATTACATCACTGAAGGTCTGAATGCCGGCGATGAAGTCGTCACCAACGGTGTTCGCAAATTGTCTAACGGTACTAAAGTAAGATAAAAATGGCTATCAAACAGAAATATTTTGTTAAGCACTGGGTGGCTGCTCTTGCCGTCGCCGTGCTTATCTGTCTTGTCGGTACGGTGAGTATCTTCACTCTGCCAATCGAGCAATATCCTGATATCGCGCCACCTGAGGTCATCATCCAGGCCACTTACAGCGGTGCTGATGCCGGATCTGTTATGAAATCAGTCATCATGCCTATCGAAGAGCAGGTGAACGGTGTGGAAGACATGATGTACATCACTTCAACAGCACGTTCAAACGGTACCGCTGAAATCGACGTCTACTTCAAACAAGGCACCGACCCTGACATGGCGACTGTTAACACGCAGAACCGTGTGAACCAGGCCTTGGGTCTATTGCCATCAGAAGTGACCACACAAGGTGTCACCGTTACAAAGAGTGTTAACTCCATCCTTCAGATTCGAAGCTTGGAGAGCACCGATGATAAGTTTGATGAGAAGTTTATCATCAACTTCTTGGATATCAATGTGATACCTCAGGTTAGCCGTGTCACTGGCGTGGGACGTACACAGCTTATCGGTGATAAATACGGTGTGCGTATCTGGATAAAACCGGATGTTATGGGAATGTATGGCATCACACCGGCTGAAATCATCAACGCCATCAACGAACAGAACCTCGTGTCGCCAGTCGGTAGAATCGAGAGCACGGTCAACAAGATTGATATCGAATACCACGGACTGCTCGATGATATGAGTCAGTTTGAGGATATCATCGTGCGCGGCACCAACGACGGTAACATAGTGCGTTTGAAAGACGTTGCCAACATAGAACTTGGTAGAAAAGCTTACGACTACCGTTCAAACGTCGAAGGACATCCGGGAGCTATGTTTATCGTCAACCAGTCGCCTGGCGCCAACGCCACAGCGGTCAACGCTGAAATCAACAAGGTTATTGCTGAAATCTCGAAGACATTGCCAGCAGGCTTGGAGTTCAAGCTTATGGAGACATCCGACGACTTCCTCTTCGCTTCAATGCACAGCGTCGTGGAGACCCTCATCGTCGCTATCATCCTTGTTATCCTCATCGTTTATCTGTTCTTACAGGATTTCAAGGCGACATTGGTCCCATCAGTCTCAATCATCGTTTCTTTGATCGGTACTTTCGCCATCGTGAAGGCGATGGGATTCTCACTTAACTTGCTGACGCTATTTGCGTTGGTGCTCGCCATCGGTACTGTCGTGGACGACGCCATCGTGGTTGTTGAAGAGGTTATGGCTAAGTTGGAAACAGGAAAATATAAGTCAGCAGCAACCGCTACCACAGTGGCTCTTAACGAAGTGACAGCAGCTGTTATCTCAACAACGAGTGTGTTTATGGCTGTGTTTATCCCTGTGACTTTCATGTCAGGAACCTCAGGCACATTCTTCAAGCAGTTCGGTACTATCATGGCTGGTTCGGTGGGTATTTCCTGCCTTTCAGCTTTGACTATCTGTCCTGCCCTCTGCGCTATCTTGTTTAAGCCTAAGAGCGAAGACGGCAAAGAGAGAAAAGGTATCAACTATTACGTCAGAAAGGGCTATGAAGCCGCTTACGGTGCTTTGTTAAACAAATACATCAAAGGTGTCAGCAAATTCATCAAACGTCCTATTTTCTCTTGGATTCTGTTGATTGCTTTCGGCTGTGGTATGGTATGGCTCATGAAGACAGCTCAGCAAGACCTCGTTCCACAGGAAGACCAAGGCTTCCTCATGGTTGACGTCACATTGGCATCAGGAACTTATCTTAACGAGACACAGGATGCTGCTGAAAAACTTGAGAATTATATCAGCAAGCTTGACGATGTCGAGTTGGTGGGTGCTATGACAGGTTACTCAATGATGAATGGTGGTGCTGGAACCAACTACGCAACAATATTGGTACGTCTGAAAAACTGGGATGAGCGTGAATTTTACAGCATCGCTGACGTGCAGAAGCAAATCTACATGTGGGCTATGGTGAACATGCCTGAAGCTGATATCACACCTTACCAGATGCCTCAGATTCCTGGCTACGGTACAGGTTCCATGATGGAGCTTAACCTCCAGGACCGCTCGGGAACAGGCGACGACACCACATTCTATGCTTTGTCATCACAGTTTACCGAGAAGTTAAGAGAACGTCCTGAGATTCAAACAGCTATAGCTGCATATTCAGCTGACTATCCTAAATTCAATCTCACAGTCGATGTGGCTGCTTGCAAACGTAAAGGTATCTCACCTAAGACTGTTATCGAGACTATCGGTACCAACCTTTCAGGTACATATATCGGCAACTACATCCAGTATGGTAAGGTCTATCAGATACTCGTGGAGGCCGGCGACGAATATCGTATGGAGGAGAGCATTCTCAACAGCATATTCGTACAGATTGACGGTGAGATGACACCTGTTTCTGAGTTTGTGACACTGACTCCTACTTTGGGTTCTTCACAGGAACGCAGATTTAACCTTTTCACAGGTTATAATATGAACGTCATGCCAGCCTCGGGATATACGTCAGCTCACGTGCGTGCTGCTGTCGACGAGTTGATGGCAGATGTTTTCCCTGACGGATATGGCTATGAGTATGGTGGTATGGCACGTGAGGAAGCTGAAACAGCCGAATCAAACGACACTGTCATCATCTACGCAATCGCAGTGTTGATTGTTTACCTCATCCTCGCTTGTTTGTATAACTCAGTGTTCATCCCATTCGCAGTGTTGCTGTCAATCCCATTCGGTATCTTCGGCGCATATCTCGCTGTCCGTCCGCTTGAGTCATTGATGAGTGTCGGCGTCAACGTGTATGTGCAAACGGGTGTTATCATGTTGATGGGTTTGGTGGCGAAGACTGCTATCCTTATCACTGAGTTCGCTGTTCAGAAACGTCAGGAAGGCATGTCGATTTACGACGCTGCTGTCGGTGCATGTAGAGACCGTCTGCGTCCTATCTTGATGACCGTTTTGACCATGATCATCGGTATGATTCCGCTTATCGTGGAAGGCGGTGCAGGTGCTGTGGGTAATAAGTCATTGTCAATCGCCGTTGTGGGCGGTATGACGATAGGTATCATCGCAATTCTGTTCGTCACACCGGCATTGTACATGGTGTTCCAGAAGATTCATGAACGTGTTACCCCGGATAATAATGATGAAGAAGAGTGATTTAAATAAGAAAGGTGTATCTATGAAAAGGTATATAATTGTTTTATTAGTCGGGATGCTGCTGTTACCAAGCTGCTCCCTCTATAAGAAATATGAGTCAGACGCCAAGGTCCAGGATGATATCATGGGCGACGTCGTCAATGCACAAGACACCTTGTCGATTGGTGACATCAACTGGCGTGACATCTTCACCGATCCGTTGCTCCAACAGCTCATCGACTCGGCTTTTGTAAAGAATACTGACATGCGTACCACCCAGCTCACCATCGAGCAGGCTCAAAACTCATTGAAAGCCGCAAAATGGGGTTACGCTCCTACTTTTGCATTCGCTCCACAGGCTACATTCACCAATCAAGCCGGTGTCAACAGCAACCAGATCCTGGTTCCTGTCACTGCAAGCTGGCAGTTAGGCATCTTCGGTCAGACCAGAAGCAGCATCAGGAAGGCGAAGTCACAACTTGCTTACTATCAGGATTATCGTAAGGCAGTGCAGGTCAGCTTGGCAGCCAACGTCGCCAACATCTATTATCTGTTGGTGCTTCTCGACCACGAGCTTGAACTCGCCGAGTATTTCGAAGGTCTGTATTTGGAGTCATACAACTCCACAGAAGCCTTATACGAGGCCGGTATCTACAAGAGCCCTGCTGTTTATCAGATGGAAGCTTCATTGGAAGAGGTGCGCACCAAGGTTGTAGATTTGCGTAACGCCATCCTTACAACCGAAGCCACGCTTTGTCTGTTGCTCGCCGAGCCGCCACATCATATCGAACGCTCCGCTTTCGGAGAGTTCCGTATGCCTGAGCAGATCCACGCAGGCTTGCCGGCACGACTGCTCGACGCACGTCCTGACGTCCGCATGGCTGAACGTAACATGGAGATTGCATACTATTCAACACAACAGGCTAGACAGGACTTCTATCCAAACATCACCATCGGAGGTTTAGTTGGATATACCGGCACCGTCGACGCTCTTGACTTCATCGCACAGGCGGTGGGATCGTTGACACAGCCTATCTTCCAAGGCGGACAGCTCAACGCTAAGCTTCGTAACGCCAAGAAAGACCAGGAAAAGGCAGAACTCGAGTTCGTGTATGCTCTTTACAACGCAGGCAACGAGGTTTACCAATACATCCATGAATGTGAGGCAACAGGAGAGAAAGCCGAGCATATCGAGATTCAGGTGAATGCGCTTCAGAAGGCATATACAGCCACTATAGACTTGATGAACAACGGCAGCACCACCTATCTGGAAGTGCTCACCGCACAGGAGTCGCTGCTCTCAGCAGAATTCACAAGGGTGCAGAATCAATACGATATGATTCAGGCGCTCATCAACCTGTACTCCTCGTTAGGAGGCTTCGATACGAAGTAAAAAAATAGAGACGATTTAAATCGTCTCTATTTTTTTATACTGACAAACCTGTAGTTTCCCGTCGCCGTCCCTGAGGTGCATGCCGTTGCCTTGGCAGTAGCGCCACATCTTGCAGTCGGCGCATTCGTCTTTTTTCATCCATTTGCGGTCGCGATAAAGCTGATATTTGTTTTGCCAGACGTCCCAGAAGCTGTCTTGGTATATGTTTCCCTGATGGTAGTCGTTGCGGATGCTGAGGCAGCCTGAGATGGAGCCGTCGGCAAGGATTGATGCTATGTTGATGCCGGCGCTGCACGAGTAATAATGGTTACGCACCTCGCCTTCAAACCTGCCGAGGAAGCCGTCGCAGCCGTAGTCGGCACGGATCTTGCCTTCGAGACGGGTCTGCTTGATGAACTCGAGCATCTCGACAAACTGAGCATCGGAAAGCTGCAAATCAGCCTCGCCAGCAGCGCGCCCGAAAGGAAAGACAGTGAACAAACGCCATCTCTTTATCCCTAAAGAAATAAGATAATCCCTAAACTCAGGCAGATATTTTATCGTTCGTTGGTTGACGCAAGTGATAACGTCCCAGGTCAATTCAGGATGCTGTTTCATGGCTTCAACGGCCACGAGCACGTTTTTGTAACTCGAAGTGTTGCCGCGCATCCAGTTATGGTCTTCTTCAAAGCCGTCGAAGCTCACGGCTATGGATCTCAGGCCGTTTTTAACAAACTCGTCGAGTCTTTCGGGTGTGAGCAGCATGCCGTTTGTCACCATGCCCCACACGAAGCCGCGTTTCGATATCTCGAGTCCGCATTGAGCGAGGTCGCGGCGCATCATAGGCTCGCCACCTGTGGTGATGACCATCACCTTCGATGGGTCCTGATGCTGTTTTATCTCATCTAAAACCTTAAGAAAATCGTCGAGAGGCATGTCGTTTTGCTCCGAGAGCATACGGCAGTCGCTGCCACAATGACGGCAGTTGAGGTTGCACCTCAATGTGCATTCCCAAAAAAGCTGGTGTAATTCATGCTCATCGACCCGCTGTTTCAGCACGGCGCGGTTCAGTTCGAGCATTATTCTTTTATAAAATCCGAGTCTGTCTTTATTTAGGCTCATTTTCGCCTAAAATGTTGTTGATAGAATCGAGTTGGTGACGGAGTCGTTGTGTCTCAGCACCAAAAGCCTGGATAATCTCCGGTGAGCCATAAACTGAAGCACCTTCGCGTCTCTTCAAGATTTCCTGAATGGAATCGCGTTCCTTGACGAGCTGTGCCCTCTCCGACTTTGTCAAGCCTTTGTGTGTGGCGCAAGCACCTAAAAATGCCAGTCCTGCAAGGACTCCAATCCAAATTGTACGACCAAATTTTTTCATAATTCGAATTATTTCGATGCAAAGATACAAAAAGTTTAGAGTTTTGAGTTTAAAGTTTAAAGTTTTTTTTGACTTTTATAATCTTTTCACTATTTTTGCCGAGAATTTCAGTTTGAAAATTTAGGTTTTATGAAGAAAACTTTTTTACTTACTGTTTTATTCTTCTCATTTTTTTTAGGTAATGCTCAAAAGCTTGACAAATACATAGAAAAAGGCAAAGCTTTTATCGACAAGCCTGAAAACATCGACACAACTCGTATTTACCAGCTCCCGGCACGTTTTTGTTTTGCTATTACCAGCAGGGCCCAGATGGTGGGATTCTTCGCTTACTCTGATTTTAATTTGAATTTCGTTACCGAAGAAATTGGTCTTAGAATACCTGCACAAGCAACAAGTTATCTTGGAGAAAGAGTTTGTAAAAAAGTAGGTTTTGAGGTCGGATACGGCAGCATGAGTTTCGGCTATGGTGTGGAAGTCGGTCAAAAAAGCGCAAAATACAAGAGATCATTATCTTTGGGAATGTCAAACCTCAAATGGGGCGCGCGAATCAGCTATAATAGTCTTTCAAACTATATCGTCAGTAATATGACTATCGGAAAACCCGGCGATATAATCTACCTTGATACCATTGAACAATCGGACGGATTGGGAAAACTGCGCAGCCTCACTTTAGACGGTTATTACGTGTTCAATAGCAAACGTTTCGGTTATACTGCCACCAACACCATAAATGTCGTCCAGAAACACACCTCCGGTTCGTTCATGCTTACAGGACGTTTCTTGTGGAGTGACCTCGACACGAAGGAAGACATGGGAGGACTGTTTGAATCGTATGGTACTATACAGTTTGCATTGGGTGGAGGTTACTCAGCCAACATTGTGTTTTGGAACCGCAACATAGTCAACAACGACGACAGAACCATACGAAACCTTACGTGGAACATCACCGCCATGCCTGTGATTTCGTTTGTCAACTACATGCAGACAAGAGCCATCGTAGAACATTATGATATAGAAGATAACCTTATTTCTTCTGAGTTGAAAACCTCTGATGTGTGGTGCTATCCGTCGGCCAACCTCATCGCAAGTACAGCGCTCAGCTTGACATGGGGACGTTTTTATTTCACATCTCAGTTCCAACTTAACTTCTTCTATTTCAACAGCCAAGGTGCTATGAATAAGAATAAGTTCTCTGCTCCTAACCTTCAATACGAAGGCTTAACAGAAGACGTCATCTCTAACGTGAGAGTCCACGGTATCTTGTATAACTGGGGTCTCGTCGGAAAGCTGTTCTACAGATTTTAAGTAATATTTATCTGTATCTCTTTTCTAATTCTTCACGATATTTCTGTGCTATCTCGAATGCCAGCGCCACGCCGTTGTTGGTTGGCTCGGCTGAGAATGTGCCAAGGCGTTCACGCCACCACTGTCCTTCGTATTTGCAGATGCGGTCATGATATGCACGCTCGTCGAATTCCTCACCGGCGGCGATGGCAGCGTCCATATCTTTGAAGAACTCTTTCCAGCGGTAGGCATAATAAGTCTCTGTAAGTCCTGCCCAGGCACGGCTGGCATATTCGTTCAACAAAGCGTCTTCTTCGCCCCAAGTGGTGATGATATTACGTGCGTTGCTCTCGAAATAATCCTTCTCTTCCTCAGTGTTTCCGATGGCTCTCGCATCACGGATCCAGCGACCGACGAGGAATGCGCTCTCCGAAGCTAAGATGGCATCGGTGTCATCGAGTATCGAGACCATAGTCTTCTCAAGCTGCTGCATCTTTGCAAAATCATTGTCTTTATAAGCGTTCACGTAGTCGATATAAAGATCGCTGAAGTAGTTGCCAAGCAGCTGTCTTGTAACATTCACAATGTCGAAATGACGAGTCCTTGTGTCGCAATCTGATTTTAAAAGATTATCGAGGACATCCAAAAGAACTATGTTTTTATACTTATATGTCGGTGCAATGTAATACTGTCTGTATTCCTTGATGTTTCCTGTTGTCGGGCGCTGGTTGATTCGCACACATTGTCCCGGTGACGACACCTTGTTATATACGCTGTCGGCAAGGAGCTGCCATGCGGTACGCATATGTTCGTCGTATTTTCCTGCACGTTGGTCGGCGAGGCATTCCACCCATGCTTTCACATCCTTTGTGAGCGGGTTGTCCCATGCCTTCTCGAACATATATTCATACATGAACGGGTTGCAGTCGAAGCCCTCGAGGGTCGAGCCGATGCCTATGAAGTTGTCGCCGCCCTTCTCAAAGGCACGTTCGATGCGCACGTTGACGGTGTCGAGATTACCTGCAAGCATCGAGTTGCCGCCGAAGTTGCCGAGGTAGCACCAGATGTAAGGCACGCCGTAGTATGCGTTGGTGCGTTCCCACACCGGCTGGCGCTCGCAGTAATAGTCGAGCATGATATGTCTGTCGATAGGCATTGAGGTGATATAAGCCTCGATGCGGTTGTCTACTTCCCAATACTGACGCTCGTTCCAGAAGAGCCATGCCATCTCGAGCCATTTCGCCTCTGGGTCGGCAGCCTCGAGTGACTCGTACACCTGACGGCTCACGCGGGCGAGATATTCAGGCTCCCAGCTCGGTGGAATGAGCTCATTGAAGATGTCGATGCCATAGATATGGTCGGTGCCATAGAATTCTGTCTGTTTTGCGATGAATTTCTTCTGTATCTCGGTGTAAAGCGGGTCGAGCGGGTCGAGGAACTTGCACCAGCAGGTGCTGTCGAAGCCTGCCCAGTCACCGAGCGATGCCAATGGAGCGTCAGGATAGATACGTTTGATGCATGGTGGCACATGACCGGCAAAACCTGGCAGAACCGGCTTCATGTTGAGCTCTCTTTCACGAGTCACAATCTGTTTCTGCAACGCTTTTTGATTCTCCAACCACACCATCGGCAGTGGTCCGCCCCAACGGTCGATATTCTGCATGCGGTGCCATGGAAGATGTGCCGGACCAGTGAAATAGCTGCGGATCTCTTCGTCGGTCAAGTCGAAATCACGCCATACCTCATACCAAACCGACTCTTGACCGGTGATTGCAAGTGGCAGGTTGATGCCGTTGAGCGCCATCCAGTCGATGAAATGCTCCCATTGCGACCAGTTCCACCAAGGCATAGTGTAGCCGAAGGTGCAGTAATTCAGGAAGAAACGGTCGGGAACACGGGCGTTGAGACGCATTTTTTTATCAACTTGAGGCATCTTGCTAGGAATCTCAAGTTTTTCGGTCTCAAACCACGAATATTGAGCCTTGCAATAATATTTAAGGTAATGGTTTAATCCCACTGCCATACTGTTGGCGTTGTTGCCACGAATCACGAGGTTTTTGCCGACGGTTTCAATTTCGAAACAGTCATTTTCGGCATCCGTAATCCTTTCAAGCACAATATGTTTCGAATATTCCGGAACAACACGGTTCACCAGCCCGCGCATAGCGATTGCTTCAGGATCGGTTTCTTTTTTACCACATGAGAAGCACATTAAAATGCTTGCAATAGCAATGAGATACAGTTTTTTCATAGTTTTCAAATTTTTGCAAAGATAATGTTTTTTTAGTTTAGGTCGCCTGACGGCTCAAAATCTTTCAAAATCTAATCAAAAATCTTTCAAAATGCTCTTCCTAGATAATCCTAAAGTCTCTCTTTTAACTTTTATCTGTTATCTTTTAACTTAATTGGTCGCCTGACGGCTCAAAATCTTAAAAAAATCATTTAAAAAATCTAAAAACTATTCTTCCTCAAACTATTCTTTCATATTTTGTTTTTCTTTTATTATAACAATTGTATTTTTTCAATGGTGTTTTCACCGACATTATATTGATACCATTCAGAATACAAATTTTTTTCATTTCCAAAATTAATCAGCATACCGTATGGAAGATGTGTCAATCTCATGTAGTTCCAAAGTTGTTTTCGATGTCGCATATCAATAAATGAAACAGCTTTTAGTTCAATGATTATTTCTTCATTGACAACCAAATCCATTCGATAGTTTTTATCGAGTTTCACATCATCCCAATAAATCGGCAAATAAGCTTGACATTCAACGTAATATCCATCTTTTTCAAGTAAATATTTAATGGCAGCTTCATAAGCTGATTCCGCCAAACCATATTTGTACTTGTTATAAACTTTCATGGCTACTCCCGTTATGTCACGAAAGAATTCATACTTTTTGTTGTAAGATTTGATTAAATCCATAGACATTGATTAAAAGGTTTATAAATGTTGATTTCTATTTTTTGCGACAGCAAAAATAATAAAAAAATGTGATAGAACTTTTTTTTGATTTTTATTTTAGATTTTTTTAAGATTTTGAGCCGTCAGGCGATCATATAATGAAAAATTTTGTATTTTTGCAGCCGAAATCAAGGGGTGCTCCTTAGAGGGCTGAGATGATACCCTATAACCTGATCCAGGTAATGCTGGCGTAGGGATGGATATTACCAATTATTCCCCTTCACATTTATTAACAAATTAACTAAAAGTTCAAAATGAAAAGAATTTTTATTTGTATCGCTGCTTTCTTGTTTGCAGCAAATGTGAATGCGCAGAATGAAAATGTTATCGACACCACCAACTTCGAGATGCTTCAGGAGGTGGTCGTCAGCGGCGTGAAAGTACTGAAAAAAGCGCCTTTTGCCGTCACTGAAATCAACAAGACAGAACTTTCAGAGTTCTCAAACACAGGTAAGGAGCTCCCGTTCCTCTTCTCCAAGACACCGGGCATCATTTCGTGGAGCGAGAACGGCCTCGGCACCGGAACCAGCTACATGCGCATCCGTGGTGCCGGCGACTCACGTATCAACGTCACCCTCGACGGCGTGCCGCTCAACTCACCGGAAGACCAGTGCGTGTTCTGGGCTAACATGAACAGCTACGGCTCATTGCTCGGTGGCGTGCAGATTCAAAGAGGTGTGGGCTCTTCAACAAACGGCGACGGCGCCTTCGGTGGCACCATCACCATGGTATCGGCAATGCCTTCAACAAAGCCAAGCGCAGAGGTTTCAGGCTCTTACGGCTCGTTTAACACCCTTAACTTCGGTGCTAAAGCATCAACAGGACTCCTCTGGAACCACCTCATCATCGACGGAGCTTACCACGAGACAAAAACCGACGGTTTCATCCACGGCACCTCGGGAAGAAGCGGAAGCTACTACGGCGGCGCCACATGGATTAGCGAGAACTTCATCATCCGCTATAAAAACATCGGAAACTTCGAGAACACAGGCCAGGCATGGAACGGCGTAGTCGCCGGTGATAACGACTATTCACTTATGGACGGCTGCTACGACGACGGCACATGGACATATTCAACAAAAACAGGCATCCACAATTACGAAGATATGTGGAACGTCGGTCTCGGCCAGTTTAACAACCTTTACGAACGCCTCGTCACAGATGAAAACGGACTCTTTGTGAAAGACGAGAACGGCAACTACATGACCGAACGTTATAAACTCAACGACGGAAGCTACTGGGATAAGACCACCGACAACTTCTGGCAGGACCACAACATCCTCTCAGCAGCTTGGGAAATCAACGAACACTGGGCATCGACAGCGACATTGCATTATACCTACGGCTACGGTTTCTATGATGAGTTCCGCTATAACAACAAACTCTCGAAATTCGGTATGACATACTACTATCCTGATGGAACTCAGGTGAAAAAGACCGATTTCGTGCGTAAAAAAGGCCTCAGCCAGAACACCTACGGCTTGCTTTGGTATACCAACTATAAAAACGACAGATGGAACGTTATCGGAGGTATAGCTCTGCAGAACTTCACCGGTAACCATTTCGGATATGTGACTTACATAGCAAACACTGATGTTGCAAACAAATATCTTGCCGACGGCGATTACAAATACTATGATTCAGATGCCGATAAATTCGATGGAAACGTGTTTGCAAAAGCCACTTTCAATATTACTGACAATTGGAGTGTTTTCGGCGATTTGCAATATCGTCATGTCAACTACAACACCACCGGTAAAAACGATAAATTCTACGATGATGAGAGTGGCTATTACAACCAGGAACTCGACATTCATGAGAAATATGATTTCTTCAACCCGAAAGGCGGTTTGTCGTGGAATTTGGACAACCACAGTGCCTTCGCTTCAGTGGCTGTGAGTCATCGTGAGCCGGAACGTAACAACTTCACCGACAACGGCTCATATCCTTTCCCGAAACCAGAGCAACTCATTGATTATGAAATGGGTTATAACTACGGAACAAACATCTGGCGTGCTGGCGCAAACCTTTATTATATGGATTACAACAACCAGTTTGTGCAGACCGGCGAAGTCAGCGATATCGGTGAGGCTCTCACCACAAACATCAAGAAATCATACCGTATGGGTGTCGAGCTTAATGCAGGTGTCAACGCCACAAAATGGCTTGCCATCGAGGCAAATGCAGCCTTCAGCCAAAATAAAATCAAGGACTTTGATGAAGTCGTCGAAGACTGGGAAAACGGCTCACAGACAATACATTACGACAACTCAACATTGGCATTCTCACCATCGACAATCCTTAATGGTTTCGTGACATTCCATCATAAAGGAATCGCTTTGACATGGCATACCAACTACGTCTCAAGAATGTATCTCGACAACACCGAGAACCTCGATCGCTCATTGCCAGGTTATTCGACATCAAACATCAGCTGCAGCTATTCTATTAAACCGAAGTCGAAGAGTTTCTTGAAAGAGGCTATCTTCAAGGTCAATTTCAACAATATCTTCAACAAACGCTATGCTGCCAGCGGCTGGGTCTACTCGGCAATCTACGAGAGCGCAGGCCACACCAACGACAACCGTTACTATCAGATCGGTTTCATGCCGATGGCAGGCTTCACAGTAATGGGTAACTTAACACTTAAATTCTAAAAAATATGGAATTCATCGCCAAACACTGGCTCGATATCGTCACCACAGTCCTTGGACTTGCTTATATTCTTTTTGAATATCGAGCCAGCGTTTGGATGTGGCTCGTCGGCTTCATGATGCAGGCACTCGGCATAGTGCTGTATTACCAAAAAGGCCTCTACGCCGACTGCGGCATGGAGTTTTATTACCTCGCCATGACCGTCTACGGCTACTGGAAGTGGGTTCACGGCTCTTCAGAGAAAAAAGAGCTGCCAATACGACATTTTCCAAAGAAACTGATACTCCCTTGGCTCGGAATCATCGCATTAGTATGGTTGACTATCTATTTGATACTCACCAACTTCACAAATAGCACCGTGCCTATTGCCGACAGCTTCACCACAGCTTTGAGCATCATCGGAATATGGGCTTTGGCTCACAAATATCTTGAGCAATGGTTCATCTGGATCGCCGTCGACGTGGTGACTTGCGGACTTTATTTCTACAAGGAAATACCTTTCAAAGCAAGCCTTTACGCACTTTACGTGGTGATTGCTGTCTTCGGCTATATTAAATGGAAAAAAATCATGCGTGCCTAACAGTTTTTTCAAAAAAGTAGTATTTTTGCATAAATTTTACTGCTATGAAAAGACTTTCTATTTTTATCGCCTTGATGTTTGTTGCATTAACAGCATCAGCACAGTCGGGACGTGAAAAAGGCTGGGTGCTTCGTCCTGAAGTCAACGCCGGATACTACATCGTCGGCACATTCGAAAACGTTTGCACAATCAATACTTTGACAACATACGGATACGGGTATTGTAACAACGACGTTTTTCTTAAAAACGAAGGTTCTTTTGGTGCCGATTATAACCTTTTGGTAAACTATGGTTATATGTTTAACCCTATTTTCTTCCTCGGCGCAGGTGTCGGTATCAACGGTTATAATGGCGCTATGTCGGTTCCTCTTTACATCAACCCAAGAATATATCTCGGCGACAGAGGTTTTAGCTGTTTCTTTGATTTTAAAGTAGGTTATAACTTTGGAATATGCGCAGAAAACCTCAATATAAACAATTACTACATTCCAAACTGGTTTTTTGAGAATCCCCACTATTACTACGACGGCAACAATTTCCACATGACAGAAAACTATTTCGATTTCGTGACAATAGAAAAAAGCGTGTTGAGAGTTAAAGGTTATTACTTCTCAATGGGTTTCGGATTTGAAATCAACCGTCACAGCTTCGGCTTCGCCTTTGATTTGTTCAATGCTAACTTGGAAACAACACTTCGCGAGCATTATTACACATATCCTAACACACAAGTTTCTAACGAATACCCTACGGTTTACTATAACAACGATGTAAAATACGACGATTCCAATAAAACAGGATTCGCATTTACATTGAGATACGGATATAGCATCTTTTAATCATTCCTCCGTCATTTCGACTGGAGCATAATGTAATAAAGCGAAATGAAGAAATCTCCGCCAAATGAATTAGAATCAAATGGCGGAGATTTTTCTATTCCCTTCGGTCGGTCGAAATGATTATTTCTTTAAGTATTTCTTATTAACGACGTTTCCGTTTTTAGTATAAAACCGCACCATATAAATCCCTGATTCTAAATCATTTACAAGGATTTCTTCCATATTCTTCGATACGGTTTTTTCGCTATACATCAGGCGTCCCATCATGTCATAAACATCATAACGGACGATTTCTTCGTTCAAGGCGTCGATTTCCGGAACATCCAAAGAGCTGTGTACGGTAACGGTCTCAGAAGCGGCTTCACAACCATCTTGATAATTTGCCACCACGTAATACTCGGCTGTTGCACCTTGAGCAATAGTATCATAATAGATATAATCAATAGGTGTGAGCTCATCAACTTTGACGTTATCACGATAGATGCTATAATAATGCAATTCTGATGAAGATCCTGCTGCCGGCTCTTCCCATGTTATCTTAAGGAATGTATAGTCGTCGTTATATGGATATGTTAATTCCAAATTCTGAACAGGATTGCAATAAAACTGAGGCTCTCCTGCCGGATTTGCCAACTCTGCCAAGCATCCGATATTCATTCTGCAGTACTGCTGTGACATCTCAAAGCTGGTGACACTCGGTCCGATAAGGTCGTTTGGAGTGTGTATTTTCGGGCTGTAATGCTGATAATCCTCGAAAGGATAGATTCCCATATATCCGTGGTTATTGAATGAAGTGTGGTCGCTGTCGCCTTCGCTGAAGTTGACGTGTCTTATCGGAAGTTCAGGGAAATAAACGCTTCCGACGTTCATGTAATAATCACCTATTGGAGCCACTGAGTTAGGATAGATGCAGTCGATATGAATCACATCGCCATAGAGATAGCCGTTCATATCGTTGTTGAAATATCCCAGGATCTCCATTCCTTCCTGCTGGCAACGTGAAGCGTAGGCCTCGCTGCCATAAAGTCCCATCTCTTCGCAGCCGTAAGCGCAATAAACAATAGAATATTCAAATTCATACTGAGTCATGATTCTGGCGCTTTCGAGCACGCTTGCAACACCTGTGGCGTTGTCGTCAGCACCTGGAGCCGCTCCGGTGCCGTACATAGCCTCAAATGAGAATGAATCGAAGTGGCTGCCGCAAACAACATAAACATCAGGATAAAGTGTACCGCGCTGAATACCGATGACATTAGGTGCAGCCTGACCGCTTCCTGTCCATGTGCTGGCATAGAACGGCTGCTGTTCCACCTCAAGACCGAGAGCTGCCATGCGTGCCGCAATCCAGTCGGATGCATTAAATGCATTTTGTGAATCCCATAATCGACTCTGATAATCCTGCAAAAACTGCACTGTAGCCTGCAATGAATCCATATTCACCTGGTTCATCATCTCACGGATAATCGGGTTTTCTACAGTAATTACAGGGAAATCACGATGAGCGACCACCATCTTTGCCTCTTTGTTGAACACCGCGATCATACCGTCGTTTTTATAAGGCTCGACAGCTTTATCAAAAATCACGATATTGTCATTTTTGAACAAAACTTTGGCGTTTTTTGTGGTAGAAATGTAGTTTTTCTGGTTTTCCTTACCGCAATAAACAATGTAATAAGCATCAGTGTTGGCAAAAGCATTGTTGTCGAGAACATTCATACTCTCGTCAACGATTGTGGCTGTTGCCAAAACAAAATTATCATTGAAATAATGAATCTTCAGATTTTTGTTATTGAAAAGATTCTCTGTCTCCTGTTGATTATCAGTGTTTATTATCACAAAACTCTGTGCGAAACCGATTGTCGCAATCAACAATAATGCTAATAATGTTAATGTTTTTTTCATAGTTTTAATGTTATTATCCTTTTATTAGGTGCAATTTTAAATGATTTTATAACAAATAAATGTTTTATTCTTCAGTATTATTTATTTCTCTCCAAATTTCTGAAAAAGATTTCTCTGCCAAAGTAGGAATCTCACGATGAATACCCCATGTCTTCTTCAGCATTTGCTTGAATTCAAGGCGATTGAGAAACTCTTTGGTTTTATCCATCTCTTTACGGTTTGCAACACGTTTGAAAATGAAGTTGAAAACACGTTTCTCACCTAACAACGAGCCGTTTGCTTTTGCAATTTCAATCCTGTTCCTTAAAATCAAATCACTGATTTTAATGTTCATAGGACAATATTGCTCACACTGTCGGCATGATACGCATAAAGTAGACAAATGAGCAGCTTCTTCATAACCGTCACCTATCTTACGTATAACGCCCACAGGTCCCGGGAAAGCATTGTCGTAAACATGCCCGCCTATTGTGTTGAAAATAGGACAAACACTATGGCAAGCACCGCATTCAATACATGTCATGATGCGGCGCTGCTGCTCTTTCGCAAGCAATGTCGAACGGTTGTTGTCAACCAAAACGACATATAACTTTTGTTTTTTTATCTGACTTTTTTCAGGCTTGCTTAAAATGGTATAGTACGACTTAGCCTTAATCCTCGTCACTTCATATAACGACGAAAGTGGCAACAACACGCTGATGTCGTCAATAGAAGGAATGAGTTTGTCTATTCCGACCAAAACGATGTGAACATCAGCATTTGCTATTGATTTCAATACATTACCTTCATCTTCTGAAATAATGATATCACCGGTATCAGCAACAAAGAAATCAGCACCTGTGATAGCAGCGTCAGCGGTTAAATATCTATTATTCAACACTTTACGTGTAACCGTCATCAGCTGTTTCGGACTGAGATCATTGCTTAGACCAAACTTTTCGGCATAAAGCTCCGCAATATCCTTTTGTTTTTTATGCGAAGCCGAATGATTAGGATCTGATGGACGCTCATTGTATTGATAACAGATAAAATCGCCGGTGTCAGTCTCTGTGATGTCAACTTTTTTCATCTCCAAAAACGGCATCAACCCGATTTCTTCCGCTAAAATACTCTTAGTTTTTACAACATTCTTAGCTTTTTCATCGCTTAAAATATTGTAAATCATATATTTAGCTTCTTCAGCATCACGAGCCCAACGAACAATACCACCATTGTTGATAACATTGGTTTCGAAATCAACCAAAAGCTTGTCGTAATACTTAAAAGCCTTGTTTCTTATATTGAAAGCGCGATTTTTCTCAAGCTCGATATTAGCGTAATGATTGGCACAGTCTTCAGCGGCGCACATGAAAAAGATATAACGATTGAGCATCTTTTTATGACGCTCATCGTCGAAAGCTATCTGCTTCACGTTCTGACTGAATATAGTACCAGATTCTGTCATACTTTACTTGTCATTCCGAGCTTGTCGAGGAATCTCATTCAATTATTATATATCAATTTTATTAATTCTATTCAAATGTCTTCCGCCCTCGAAATCAGTTGTCAAATAAGCTTTCACAATATCCCAAGCCATTTCATTGCTGATAAAACGACCAGGCAAAGCTAAGATATTTGCATTGTTATGCTGACGGGCAAGCTTTCCGAGTTCCACATTCCAGCAAAGAGCAGCGCGAACATGCGGATGATGGTTGGCAGTCATCTGGGCACCGTTACCGCTTCCACACAAAATGATTCCAAGAGGATATTTTCCATCCTGTATATCCTGAGCCAAAGGATGAATCATGTCCGGATAATCGACACTTTCCGATGAATAACAACCGTAATCCTTCACCTCATAACCGCTATCTTTAAGTTTATCAATAAGATACTGCTTCATAGCATATCCGCCATGATCTGATGCTATAGGAATAATTTGATTCATATCACAAATGTTGAAAATTTTTCACAAAAATAAAAAAAATTGTTTTACGCAAAATCTCTTTTTCGTTAATTTTTAATCAGTTATAAAAATGCCATTTTTTGACAAAATTCATATCTGATTGATAATCAAAAATTAAAAAATTATCAACAAAAATTAAGGTTAATTTGTTAATAAAATTTTAATAAAAATTAATAAAAAATTTTGACTGTTAATAACTGTTATTTTTGAAAAGTTTTAAGAAGTTATTTCTTTGAATTTGACAGTAAAATCAACACTTTTCAACACCTTATAAGAATGATTTTTAAGCACTTAAAGAGTTATCAACAGAGGGTTTATTATCTAATTTTTTATCTATTCCTTTTTTTATTAATTATGAACAAGATAGTAAGACAAAAATTAAAAATCATATCTTTGCAAAAAATAATGCCATGAAAAAAATTTGTTTGACATTTTTTATAATAATTTCAGCTTTAGTTTGCCGCTCGCAGCTGCCATATCATCTTTATCAACATACTTTCCCGAATGTAAGTACTCAAGATGCCAAAGTCTTGGAAATGCTCAGTCAAGTTGATGAAAATCAAATAGTTAACGATGTTGAGCATCTGTGTTCATATATAAATCGTCGTGCTGATGCCGTACATATATATAATGTAAAGGATTGGCTCGCTTCCGAGTATGAAAAAATGAATATCGACAGTCTGTATTACCATGATTTTGACCCGATTCCGTTCTGGGATACGGTTCCAAGACCATTTAACACGGCTCCAAACATCCTGGCTTTAAAACGTGGTAAAAAATATCCTAATGAGTTCGTCGTTTGCGGTGCTCACTACGATTCTTTTGTCGTAACCGAAGGAGATTTCGATCCGGATACCTTGGTCTCGCCTGGTGCCGATGACAATGCATCTGGTGTGGCTGGAATTTTGTCAACTGCAAGAATATTAAGCAATTACGAATTTGAACGTTCAATAATCTTTGCTTCATGGAATGCCGAAGAATTCGGACTTTGCGGCAGCAGTGAGTACGCAAAAGCTTGCAGAAAAGACAGTTTGGATATCGTAGCATATTTCAATCTCGATATGACAGGCTATGTTGCGCCTGGAAATGATATCTGCATACACCTTTTATATACTGATTGTGATACTTTGCTCGGTGAATTTACAAAACAGGTCGGAAATACCTATTTGCCAGGTATTAACATCAGCCGAGCTTGGCTTTTAGCCGGCGACACCGACTATTCCTCATTTAATCGCAATGGTTATCAAGCGATTTCACCAAGCGAAAATGTTTATTATTTGTCACCTTATATTCATACAATCAACGATATCATTGGCCTGAGCGTGAATAACTGGGAACAGTCAGTTGCTTTTACAAAGCAGAATTTGGCTTGCGTTGCCCATGCTGCCGGCTTGATTTATGAATCTGTTGAAGAAATAGATCCTGTCGATGATGAAATTGAATATTTTGAGGTGTTCGACACGTTCGGACATCTTGTCTATAAAGAAAAAAACGTATGGAAAAATGTGGACGAAATCCTTGTAAATAATTTAGAATCAGGAATTTACATCGTTCGATTTTTTACAAAAAACGGAAATGTCCACACTAAAAAGTTTTTCCTAAATTACTAATCATTTTAGGGTTTTAGGAATTGACAGATTCATAAATAACTTGTAATTTTGCAATGTTAAAACTTATCTTATGAGAAAAATTTTACTTGCATTGATTTCTTTATTGGTTGTTTCATGCGCTCATGATGATGTTTTGTCTGATTATCAAATTAGTATAAAACACCTTAATAATAAAGCGTTTAAGGAACGTCTTTATAATACAAAGATGTCATTGCAATATGCCGATTCGGCTTTAAATCTGCTTTATAAAGATTCTGTCAATTTGATTGATAATCATTCCGATTTTTATTACGATAATCTTGCAAGAGCTTTAAATTCAATAGCTTACGATAATTTTTTGCTTTCAGATTTTGAAAAGGCGCATAAAAGCATAAATCAAGTTTATAAAATTGATGAGTCGTATCCAAATAAGGATGTCGAAATGAACATTGCCAACATTATCAACGCGAAGATGATGATGCGTCTGCGTGCTTCATGGGAGGCTGACGAGCTGCTTAAGAAATGCGACTGTAACCATAAGATCCACGACACCCTTTGTTATTGGGCTAAAAGCCAGTATTATGTCACAAAACTGTTCCTGAACTGTTTTTACCGCGATGGAAAATATCAGTATAACGAGCTTGTAAAAACATTGAATGAAATTGAACAAGATAATGTTAATCAACAACTTATGGTTGATGAAACACAAGCTTACACTCTTTATTACGCCTTGACTGAATCATGTCAGATTCTTGCTCATATCACTAATTTTTATCTTAATGAAGAAGGTAAAAATGTGTTTTATTATAAAAAATCCATTGATTATTTAACGGAAAGTTTGGAGTTGATGAATGATAATCAAACAGTTAGCAATTATGATTTGGCAAATAACCTTCAAACTTTGGCAGGATTGGTAAACGATAAAAACCGAAATCGTGATTATGATATTTTTGAAGATTATTTGAATTATATCTTATTGATTATCAAGAATAATTCTGAAAAATTTGGTGTCAGATACCAGATATATCCGGGTATTTTTGATAATGATTTGAAGATGAATATTCTTCTTCATGCCGACAGTCTTTTCATGGAAATAAAAAATCCATATCAGATAATCGCTTCAAAATCAATGATTTCTGATTATTATATCCGTGATGGAAGGTTAGAGGAAGCTCGTCCGTATCTTGTTTTTGCAAAAAATTACATGGATTCGATAAATGCCAACGAAAACCCTGATATACCTGCGGCTTACAAGTTTAAAAACACCACTTCGAAGATGGCTGAGCGTGTTTATATCGGACTTATCAGATCTCAGGCATCAGACGATCCTGAAATTCTAACTAATTGGTTTTCAATGTATCAGAGTGAATCGTTCAAGGCTTTTGAAAAGGAAAAATACGATTTCAATTATATGGAATTGCGTTCGGTTGACAAGGAAAACAAGAAAAAAATGACTTATCTGTTTTTGTCAATCATTCTGCTTTTCATAGCTTTTGCTACTATTTACGTGTTTTTCAGATATGCTCATCGCAACAACCGACTTTTGAAAAAGCAAAAGCAGCTCGACCTTGAGCGCATTGCCAATGTTGAGACATGTCTCTCGATTTTCCGTCACGATATGTCACCTTATATTATGTTCTTGCAGCGTGAAAATATTCCGGATGAGATAAAACACGATGCTTTGCAGAAGCTTATTGTGACTTTGAACAACACAATGCGTTGGATCAATATTTCGACACCTAACGGATTGCCTTTCAAAAAAACAAGTTTCGTACTTGACGATGTCTTTGAAAAAGTTGCTAAAGGCATAACAAATCCTAATAAAGTCGACCTGATTTTCCGCGATGCGCCATGTTCGGTTTGGGGTGATGAAAATCTTGTTGAAATCATGCTTAGAAACTTGATTAACAATGCGTTACGTTATACTACCAAAGGTTATGTAAAGGTTAGTGCAAAGAAGTATGAAAAAGACAAAAACTTTGTGCAGATAACCGTTGAGGACACCGGATGTGGTATTCCGAAAGAACGTCTCGATGAGCTTTTCCGCTCCGATAAACTCATTGAAAACTCAAATAGCATCGAGCATCACGGCTTCGGTTTGATGTTATGTGCTTATATCATAAAAAAACACGACGACGAGACCCGAAGAGGATGTAAAATCTGGGTCGAAAGCGAAGTTAACAAAGGAACAAAAATACATTTCATATTATGCGCAACTATATAAACATAATTGTAATTGACGACGAGTCATTGATAAGAAAATCAATAGCTTACGAGTTTTCTCACAATAAACAGGAGATCACTGTGGCTGCTAAAGACGACACTTTTTACACCAAGGAGATCCGTCTTTTGGGAACTTTCGGCACCAAAGCTGAACTCTTTGATTTTCTTGACAATCCTGAAAATGAGAAACCTGATTACGCTTTGGTTGACATGCAGTTTCCGAGTCAGGCTGAGCCTACTGGAGGCATCACTCTGACGCGTGAGATCTTGGAAGGCGGCTACACCAACCAGGATGGCGGTGACATTCAGATAGTTATAATCACCTCACGTTTCGACTATCCTGCAGAAGACGAAATCAATCGTGAACAGAAGATCAAGGATATAAATAAGGTTATTGTCGATTCGCTTGTCGCCGGCGCAAAGGCTTTCGTGAGCAAAAACGCTACCGAAGGCTTTGAAATTGAGAACTTTACGCGTGCGATAGCATGTCTGGAACGCGGCGAACGTTATTATTTCAACCATCCGGTGATACAGACGATAGTTGAGTCGGCATCCGATTATGTGCAACAGAATTTCTATAGCCTAAAACAATGCATGCACTATGATGTCACCATGCGTGAACGCGAGCTTTTGATAGGACTTGCGCGTGGTGAGACCGCTATTCAGGTGGCAAACCGCATCTACGGCAAAGCCGACGACTCGCAGATTAAATCTATACAAAATCTTCAACGCACTCTCGCCGACCGCATCAACAACGGCGACAATAAGGCCTCAGCACTGGTTGCAAGAGCGATATTCTTAGGAATATTGACAGAAGATGATGTTTATAAAAAATAAATGGTATGAAAAAATTTGTACTTTTCATTGCAGCGCTCGTTGCAGCGTTTGAAATGACGGCTCAGTGGCATCCGGGAGCCGAGATAGACATCAACAATGTGAAAACCACATTGTACGGAACCGGTAACTTCTTCAGAATGAGAGGAGGTGAGAATAGCGAACAAGGCTACTATGTGCCTTCAAATGACATTAAATCTACAATCTTCCAAAACACCATGTGGATAGGCGGTCTCGATGCCGACGAAAGCCTTCATATGGCAGCAGTGCGCTTTAACCAGCTCGGCGAAGAGTTCTGGTCAGGTCCGCTGCGTGTTACCGATGCTTCGACAGATATCTTCACCGTGATGGATTATCATCATGTGTGGAAGGTGTCACGCGCTGATATTGAGGCACTTATTGCAAATCCAAACGGCGATATCGCTGAAGATATCCTCACATGGCCTGCTCATGGCAACGTCGATGACGGTTTCGCTGAATTCCTCGCTCCTTTTGTCGATGTTGACAGCGACGGTATCTACAACCCTCGCAACGGCGATTATCCTGATATCCTTGGCGATATGGCGCTTTATTGCATCTATAACGATAACTACGATTATAATCAAAATGGCGTTGTTGAACATACCGAATCTGGCGGTGAACCTCTTGGAATTGAGATTCATTGCATGCTCTATGGATTCAACGCTCCTGACGATGAGATACTGAACAACACTCTCTTCATGCGTCAATGGATCTACAACCGCTCAGGCAACGACTATCATGATGTTTATGTCGGCTACTGGACCGACTACGACATCGGATATTCCCGAGATGATTATAATGGCTGCAATGTCCAAAACAGTTATTATTATGCATATAATAGCAGTCCTATCGACGGTAACGGCCAACCGGAGGCATACGGCCCCAACCCTCCATCACAGATTATCATGATTCTTGGCGGCCCGACAATGAGCCCCGACGGTATCGACAACCCTAAATACGATTCTTACGGTAATCAGATTTTGGACGAAAGCATTAACGGTATCGGCTTTGGCGACGGAATCATTGATAATGAACGAATTGGCATGACAAGTTTTGTGTATCATGATAACAATAACGCTGTAAATGGTGACCCTGAAGAAGCTTATGAATACTATAATCTTATGCAAGGTAAATGGAGAAATGGCACCTCGATTCAGTATGGCGGCACTGGCGTCGCCGGACAGCCTGGCGTTGTAGGTCCAGAGTGTAAGTTTATGTTCCCAGATGATTCAGACCCGTACAACTGGGGCACAGGTGGCGTGATGCCTAACGGTGGATATAACCAGAATAACTACTATTGGTGTGAGCTTACAGGCAATAATGGCGGTCCTAATGCCGTCGGCGACCGCCGTGGACTGGCATCATCAGGACCGTTCACATTCGGAAGCGGTACTGTTCAGGTGATAGACAGAGCCTACATAACATGTTGGTTAGAAATACCTTTCAGTACCTATGGAATGGATATCTGGGCAACATATATCAAAGATTATTTCATGAATAACTTAAATAACAAATAAATCTTAAGGCTATGAAAAAGATATCATATATAGTGTTATTTCTCATCTTTGCGATGAATTTAACAGCCCAGAGCGTCTGGGACGGAGAGCGTGAAGCCATCATAAACGGAGCGGGTACCGAAAATGACCCTTATCTCATTGAGAACGCTCAACAATTGGCATGGCTCGTATATGTCATCAACTGGGATTATTCCATTTGGACAAAAGACAAGCATTTCCTTCTCACCACCGATATCGACCTTAACGGAAACGCTGATAACCAATGGATACCGATAGGAGCCGGACCGTCAACAACCGCTCACAAATACTTTGAAGGTGTTTTCGACGGCGGTTTTCATAAGATCACAGGCATATATATCGACAATAACAATGCGGTTAGTGACAATAATTCGATATGGGTTTCAACGTATGTCGGATTTTTTGCGGAGCTCGGTTTAGATGCGGTAGTAAAAAATCTTTATCTGGAAGGTTCGATCGTAAATAGTAAAATATCAGGAGGTTTTTCAGGTAAAAATGGCAATTTTGAGTATTGCATTTCCGATGTCGATATTGAATCAAGTAATAATGCAAGCGCCGGTATAGCAGCCTTTGGAAGTCCTTGTGCGACAAACTGCGCAAATCTCGGAAATATCACCGGAAAGAATGGCGTTGGTGGTATCACTGGCATGAATGGAGTTATAGAAAACTGCTATAACATTGGAACTATTAAGGGAGAAAATATGATTGGCGGTATCGCTGGAAGAGGATATCAACTCAAGAACTGCTATAATGTTGGAGAGGTTTCGTATAATGAAAACTCGACAAACGTAGGTGCCATCGTTGGAAACAAGCCGTCGGGCGGAAGTGTCACAAATTGCCATTATCTCGAAGGCTGTATCGCGGAACCTAATGAATTTGGCGAGCCTCAGACAGCTGAGTTTATGCGTTCACACGAGTTTGTCAACATACTTAATAACGAAACCAATGTTTGGGTTTATGACGAGGACAATACCAACGACGGCTATCCTGTGTTCGGTAACACACAGTTTGGAGTTGAAGAGATTATCACTGATTTCCCCGACATGGTTACGGTTTATCCAAACCCCGTTGTCGACAAAGTGTATGTGGTTGGTGATGTGACATCATGCGAAATCTACGACCTTGTAGGAAAACGCGTGAAATCCATATCGACAAATATGGAAGAAATCCGTGTAAGTGATTTACAATCAGGGATTTACATGATGCAGTTTTTAACTAAAAACGGCAACGTGGTCACGAAGAAAATCGTGAAACAATAACTGCTCACACGTCATTTCGACTGTAGCGTAATGTAATGGAGCGAAATGGAGAAATCTCCGACAAATGAATCGCAACGAATTAAATGTCAGAGATTTCTCGACTACTCTGTGTAGTGTTTAATCATTCTCTCAATGGCGCGTTCGCACACTGGACAGAACTTGTCGCCATTGAACGTATTCATTAAGCAGTCGATCATCGGGCGGTAGATGCCATGTAATTGATAACCGGCACCTTCGTAAACGCCGACAGTATTTTCGTATTTTTTATCTACAGGAGTTGGCACCGGCGTTTTCTTGCCGAGCATATCCTTCCATTTTGATTCAAAATTGACCATTGTGGTGATGTTTGGTTCCCAAGGCTCGATGCTGATATCGTAGCTGTCGGAGCCGTCGTAAGCATATTCGTCGGCGAGGCCTGCAAAACCGTGACCGAACTCATGGATGATGACATCTGAAGAATATGAGTTACCTGTTGTGCTCACGCAGTATGAGTTGAAGATGCCTCCACCGCCGTATTTCTTGGTGTTTGCGAGGATATAAATCTGGTCGTAAGGCACCTGACCTGCGAGAGTTTTCATTGTCTCGTTATCGTATGTCATGCAGTAGCGTTCACTGTCGAAGGTCCAGAAAGCGCAGCTCAGAGCGGTGTTACGATAAAGTTTGTCGCCTGGCATGGTGATGTCGGAGTCTTGTGAAGGCACCATCACGGCACGGATGTTGAAACGGTCCTGATAGCGGTTGTACGGGGCGTAGCTGAACAGGCTCTTCACAAAAAACTGGCAGTCGTTGATGAATTTACCCATCTCCTGTTCGGTATAGCCGTCAGGAAGAAGCACTATGTCGACAGCGTTTTCAACCGGATAGTCGCCGTAGACATTATAAATGGCGTAAGGCAGCTTCGGCGCCGGCATAATGAAATAATCTTCCGGGTCGACGGTTATTTTCATGTATTCCATATACTCGCCATGTTCATCTCTTGCGTAAAATGCAACATCCACTGGCTCTTTCGGGAACGGCATCACAACAGATTCATGAAAACCTTTGCTGATTTTTTGAGCCTCGTCGGAGGTCTGCCACTCACCGAAAAGCAGGCAGTAACCATGCGAATAAAGCACTACATCTGAGTCATGCAACGTCACCTCAAAATGATATTTTCCATAATTCATATTATCGATAAGTTGAGCGCGCGAACCGCCCCATTTCGGCTCTTTCACGAGTTTATCGAGCGCATACATGGCAGTGTCGGCATTACCGAAAAGGTAATAATCAATTCGTAACTGATTGTCAGTGAAATATTTATCGTATTCAACCTGACCTTGTACTTCAAATCCTAAGCATAAAAGAATTGTTGATAAAAAAACTAACGTAAGCCTCTTCATGTTGATAAATTTTTTGCAAAATTACTATAATTTTGTTTATTTTTGCAAGTTAATATTGTAATGAAAAGAGAAAAATCCACAACGAAACGCCGTCTCAGAGGTTCATATCTCATCTCGCTGATGAGCATAATGCTCGTACTTTTTGTGCTGAGCCTGTTTTCGTCGTTGGTGCTTTTCGCCAATAAGATTTCCGATTATATCAAAGAAAATATCGGTTTCGAAATCGTCATGAATAAAGGCGTAAAAGAAAAGGATATCATTGATTTTCAACATGTTTTGGATAAAAAAGAATATGTGAAATCGACGGAATATATTTCTCAGGAAGAGGCGACACGACGTTTGACCGAGGATCTTGGCGAAGATATTCTGGATTGGCTCGGTGATGTTGAAAACCCGCTTCTACCCTCGATTGATGTGAGGTTTAAGTCGGAATATGCCAACAACGACAGCATCGCGAAGATTGAAAAATGGGTGATGAGAAACAAAAACGTGAAAGAGGTATATTTCCAGAAGTCTTTGATACACTCTATTGATAAGAATGTCAATAAGATAGCTGCGGTTTTACTTCTTGTGGGCGCTGCCTTGCTCATTATGGCGATCACGCTCATCGGTCACACGGTAAGACTTTCGGTTTATTCAAAACGTTTCGTGGTTCGCAGCATGCAGCTGGTGGGTGCAACGGAAAGTTTTATCATCAAGCCGTTTTTGAAATCATTTGTCATTCAAGGAGTTATAGGTTCAGTTCTATCATTGGCGCTGCTATCGATTTTCCTTTACAGGGTTATGAGAGATGTTCCTGAACTCGCAAATTTGACAGGTTTTGGCAGTTTTGCAGTCATTTATATATCGGTTTTGGTTTTAGGCGTTTTGCTCACCACTTTATCGACATTGTTTGCGATGAGAAAATACCTGCGCGCCGATATTGACGATCTTTACGAATAATTAAAATTACTTATATGGCAACAAAAAACGACGTAAAAACTACAGAAAAAGACAAAAAGCCGATGCCTTTCGGGCGCGACAACTACAAATGGGTGCTCATCGGATTGGCGTTTCTTCTCGTGGGATTCCTGCTAATGATTGGCGGTGGCTCCGACAACCCTGATGTCTTCAACGAAGGGATGTTCAGCTTCCGCAGAATCACGCTGTCACCGATTCTGATTTTAATCGGCTTCGGCATACAGTTTTATGCAATAATGAAAAAACCTAAAGAATAATCACTCTGTCATTTCGACTGTAGCGTAATGAAATGGAGCGAAATGGAGAAATCCTTGTTAAACGATTTCAATCAAATATTTACGTTAAAAAAAGGATTTCTCGACTACGCTCGAAATGACAAAAACATAATGAAAATATGGATTGGTTACAAGCTTTATTATTAGGAATTCTTCAGGGTTTGACGGAGTTCCTTCCGGTGTCAAGCAGCGGACACCTCACGATATTATCTAATATCTTTGGAATGAACGGTGAGGAAAACCTCACTTTCAACGTGGTTTTGCACGTCGCGACAGTCTGCGCCACTTTAGTCGTTTTATGGAGCGAGGTGGTGTGGATTTTCAAGGATTTGTTCACAAAACAGCAATGGAACTCATATAAAAACCTCAACGGCGGCACAAAATATGCCATCAACATCCTTATCTCGATGATCCCGGTGGCTATCGTGGGAGTGTTTTTCAAAGATACTATCGAAGAAATCTTCGGCTCAGGTCTTTTGATTGTAGGTATCATGCTTTTGGTTACCGCCACATTGCTTACATTCGCGCATTTTGCCAAGCCGCGTCAGCGCGAGGAGATCTCAGGATTGCACGCATTCATCATCGGTATCGGTCAGGCTTGCGCCACCATGCCGGGCTTGTCGCGCTCTGGAACGACCATCGCTACAGGTCTTTTGCTTGGAAACAAGAAGGAAAAACTCGCTCAGTTCTCGTTTTTGATGGTGATTCCTCCAATTTTAGGAGAGGCTTTGCTTGATTTCAAAGACGTGCTTGAAGTCGGTTGGCATTCAGCTATGGCAGGCATCTCGCCTTTCACGCTCATCATCGGGTTCCTGGCGGCATTCATCACAGGCTGCATGGCCTGCAAATGGATGATTAGCATCGTGAAAAAAGGCAAACTCATTTATTTCGCAATCTACTGCGTGATTGTTGGTATCCTCGCAATTTGTTTCGCATAATGACAGAGTTTCATTTCGAGGCCGGCGAGGTATTTTTAATCGACAAACCTCTTGATTGGACGTCGTTCGACGTTGTCAATCTCATTCGTGCTGTCATCAAGAAATACCATCAGATTAGGAAATTGAAGGTCGGTCATGCAGGCACTTTGGATCCTCTTGCCACAGGTTTGCTGATACTCTGCACTGGCCGAATGACCAAGCAAATCGACAATTTCCAGGCTCAGGAGAAGGTTTACACCGGCACCATGCTTTTGGGGCAGACTACGCCGACTTTCGACCTTGAAAGCGAGCCGAATCAGTTCTTTCCGACGGATAATATTACTCCAGAGGCTTTAGATAATGCGAGAAAGCTGTTTATCGGCGACATAATGCAGCGTCCGCCGAAGTTTTCGGCAATCAAGATTCAGGGTAAGCGCGCTTTCGACTATGCCCGTTCCGATGAGGAGCTCGAGCTTAAGGAACGTCTCGTGCATATCGAGGATTTTCAAATAGATACAACCCATTTCCCGAAAGTCGATTTCATGGTGAAATGCTCCAAAGGCACCTACATCCGCTCGTTGGTCAACGATTTCGGTCAGGCACTCGGCAACGGAGCCTGCCTAATCAGTCTGCGCCGCACCAAAATCGGTGATTTCGACGTGAAAGACGCCTGGGATCTGATGGAACTGAAGCAAAAAATCATCGAAACAGCACCGGAAATTGCAGAATAATTATTCCTTTATTTCAACATCTTTGGTTTTTAAAATATTTTGATTGTTTTTCATGAATTTTATTATTGCAATGATACCAATTGCAAATGTGCCTATAATTGCAAAAAATAACGCAGCAAAGTAAATCATGACAAACACCATAATTGCAATAAAGGCAAACATCAAAATTCCGCTAACAGTATAACCGATACCGGTTCCGACCACTTTATAAAGTGTTCCTCCAATATTCTTAATAGCGAGTGTTGGGTTCAAAGCTTCACCGATCATAGCTGGAAGCGCAGCAAGAGTAGCACCAATTACACCCATGATGATACTGAAAATGGAAGCAGCTGAGTCACTAATACTGTTCAAAATAGTTTTCCCTGATTCCGTGCTTTCTGTAAGTTCTTCAGCGGTAGCCGGAACGAAAGCAATGATAGCGTAGCAGATGTAAAATACCACAGCCAATAAAGTTAACACCAAAAGACCCCATTCTGGATGATATCCCTTTGTACCATCGAAAATAGGCATTACAAAGCCGATAAATAATGTAGCAATGATACAGAACACCAACAGCCATGCTACCCAATCTTTTCCGTTGTAAACATATCCTGCTGTGTTAGGATTATTGTTTTTAATTCTTTTGAAGACTGCGAATATTGCCAATGCCGGTGCGCCAAGCATCGCAACAATGATTAAAATTGTTAATAACATAATGATAGTTTTTTGTAATTGAACTTAAGTTTTAATTCCACGTTTCAAAATTAGTAATATTTTCGATTAAATAATTACAAAAATGTTATTTATTTTTGCATCAATGTCACAAAACACCATTTTAAAACGTCTTATATACGAGATTATGACAGATGCAGGAAATGGAGAACAATA
>Ga0265301_10001300_pt1 | contig 33433 bp, 53 predicted proteins | sample AusTroGonzalo_MG_2_FD_193488 | JGI IMG/M metagenome (GOLD analysis project Ga0265301, IMG submission 193488) | Bovine rumen microbial communities from tropical cattle in Woodstock, Queensland, Australia - Gonzalo_04 | ecosystem: Host-associated > Mammals > Digestive system > Stomach > Rumen ... | reverse complement strand
AACGATTTGCTTTCTATAATATTCATTCCACTAAATAATTCAGTAGTACTTGCTGGTGTATTTGGATAATTTGCCCATTCTAGTAGTTTTGTACCACTATGTACTAATACATGTGTAGTATTATTCTTTACATAAAAAAATAGACCTAATATCTTGTTGCCAAAATTATCTAACAACTCCATACCAGGTCTTGTTTGAATGCTATCATTGTCTTCATAATTCTTCCACATATTAAGCCCATTTGGACTACGATATAATGATACATTGTTATTGGAAAAGTCTACACCTCTAAAATTGTCATATTTTCTTGTAATTAAATCCTTTAGACTAGACATTAGATATCAACCCCTCCATCAATAAATATCATTCCACCAGTTTTTCTTGAATCAATACCATTCTTCATTTCTAAATATCTTTTATAAAAATATTCTCCATAATTACTTATCATATCCATTTTTAAAAGGTCTGCAGCAATTCCATATGGCATTATTTCAAGTAATACATCATCTAAATCAAATGTAAATTCTTCATCATAATCATATGGTACTGGTTCTACTTCTCCTTCAACTTCTATTGTTGTTGGTGGATCAAGTAATACTTTTGTAGGATATTTAAAATAATATATAGTTAATGTTCCTTCATAATCTTCTGGTAAAACTAATGTGTTATCATCTGGCATACTATATTCTACTAATGGATCTAACATTATTTTATTTAATTGATAAATATCACTTATTTCAGTATTAATTGTTATTGTTTTATCAACTAATTCATTTATAGTTTTAGTATATGTTGCATTTATCTTACGATATTTCATTAAATCATCTTGTATTTGATTAACTACTCCATTTATTTTATTTAAAACATCTTCATCTTCAGCAAGTCCAGCTTCTTCTGGATAATATTCTTCTATTAAGCTAAATGTTTTAATTTTCATATCTTTTAATGTCATATTATACCTCCTTTGGATTCATATCAGTATTATCTTTATAAATCTTTTTGATTTCTTTTATTTCGTTTTCTAAGTCTTTCATTTTATATACTGCAACATTTGGCAATATATAACCATCTAGTTCATTCCATATAAGAATAGTTCCTTCAGGTATTTCTTGTGTCATTTTACTTTCTTCGGTACTTTTTACACCATTGTATTCATTTTCTCTTTTTACTTCTGTTGTTAAAACTAAATCTTTAAGTGTTTGATGTACTTCTTTATCCTCTGTCCACTCATCGAATTCAGTTTCTTTAGTAATTGTTCTACCATAATGTTGTTTTAGACTTGGTCTTACAATAAATAACTCATTATTCATACTTTTTCTTCCTTTCTAGGTCTTGTTTTTAGGAGTTGCACCTAAATATACTCTTAACAAGATAAAAGGGCTAAAATGCCCTTAAAATTACATAGCTGTTCTAATTACATAAATTTCATCTGGTCTAACAATTTTAGCACCAAATACATAAAGTCCCTTTAATGCATCTTGGAATGCAGCTTGTGGTCTATATGCTTCAACTTTATCAATTTGTTCAGCAAATGCAATAGCTTTAGAAGTTCTTAATACATTGTAGTATGTATCATCACTTGATCCAGTACCAACTTTACCAGTAGGTAATAGGTTTTCAATGCATACATAAGCATTGTTGATTTTACCAACAGCACCTTTCTTTAAGATTTCTGGATTATCAGTTGATAATTCAGTTAATGCTTGTCTATAAATAGTAAATACTTTAGGAGCTACTTCTAGATAGAAAGTATCATTTACTCTACAATTTTTACCATATAGATATGCAAATCCATCTTCCATAGATGCAACTGCATTAGCTTTAGTTAATGAGATTACTGATGAACTTTGTCCAATTGGATTAACTCCATCTTCAACAGCTGCTTCAATTAATGCTGCAACATATTTATCTCCTTCTTCAGATAATCCTAAAGATGCTTGTCTAGCTGCATCTTCCATTAATCCTGGAACACTTTGTGCTTTATCAATATCTTCTACTTCAAAGTTGAAATATTTGTATTGATTAAGTTGTAGTGTTAAAGATGCATCTGTTAATCCTTCTAGTGTTAAATCAGTACCAGGACTATAAGTTCTAATAGTTGGTCTAGTTACACTTAAGATTTTTACCTCCTTAGCATTTTTTGTGTCTTTTTCATATTGGAAATCACAGTGATTTCTTAATGAAGTTATAGTTTTTAATTCTTTTTGAATTGCTTTACTCCAAATTGTTTGTTGGAAATTACTTACTGCCATATTTTTCACTCACCTTTCTAATTTTTTTACCAGACTTATTCATAATAGTTCTTATTGTTCTTTGTCATTGAATTTCTTACTGCTTTCCAAATCTTAGGATCATCTAATTGTTCATCCGTTAATCTAGCTATTTCTTCTTCAGTATAGTAATCCTTTGTCGTAGAAACTTCACTATTCTTCATACTTCCTGGATTTTCTTTGACAGTTGGTTTTGAATTGTTTTTCATATACATTTCATAAACCTCTTTGATTGGAACATTATTTGCAAATTTCTTTCTAAAATCATTAAATGATTTATCTGAAAGTAATTCTTCTTTTGCTCCTAATTGTAAAAGTTCTCTTTTGTTATCTTCATTAGTTAGTGTTTCTGCTAACTTATTAAAAATAACTTTTTCCCTTTCATTTAAGTTTTTGTATCCTATATTTGCTAATCTATTTGCTTCATCTTTCATAGCATCATAGCCATCTTCAATAAATTCATTAGCATCAGCAAGTGCTAGGACTTCAATTTCCCTAGAACTTAATCCAGGTTTTATAGCTTCAGGTAATTTAATACCCTCGCTTTCGTAATATTCTCTTAACTTTGCATTAGTATCATCATCTTCCTTAAGATTTAATGTTGACCTTAATACATTGTCAGTATCACGATACTTAGATAATTCTTTTTGATGTTTAACTTCCTCTCTATCAAGTCTTCTTTTTAACATAGAGTTATATTCTTCTTGATATTCTGGATTTTCCCTCAAAAGATCCCTAAGTGTTTTTTTAACTTCTTCTTTTTCTTCTTCTACTTCTGCAGTTTGTTCAGTAGTTTCAGAGGTATCAGTTAATTCTATACCTTCCTCATTTTCTTCTGTAGTTTGAGTATCTACATTTTCAGTGTCGTTAGTTTGTTCTAACATTTCATTTTCTTCCATTTCTTCCTCCCATTTATAGCCTGTCGGCTTTATCCAGCTTTTTATGTCATCAGTTTTGGACAATTAAAAAAGCAACCTAAATTGCTTGTTCAATCATATTATTACCAGCATTTGCAATTTGTTCTATTTCGTTTTGGTCTTGCATTTGCATTTGTGCTTGATTCTTCATAGCCATTGCTTGTTGGTCTAACATATCTATTTGTTGTTGTGCTTCTTTTCTCTTACTTAATATGTTTTCTAGTTTAACCTTAGGCATTACACTATCAGCATCTAAACTTTCAACATATTCTTCAAATGTTATCTTTCCTTGTGTAAACATATTTTCTAATGATAATTCTTGTGCATATTTATCAAAAGCACCCTTTGGTGTTATATCTACCTTAACATTTGTACTTAAAGCATCTAATATATATCCTGGTACTTGTACCATTTGAATTGAATTGTTACCATCTACATCAGGTACTTCTGTTTCAATTACTAATCCATCTGTAGCATATGTCTTCCACATATCAAACCATATACGAGCTAAATCTTCTATAAAACTCTTTAAACCTATTATTTGGTCGTTTAATGGTTGGTTTTGTGCATTTTGTACAGCAAGTATTGCTCTACCACTTGCAGTTTCAGGATTAATATTTCCAGTTGTAGCATCACCAGCATTGTTTAAATCTCTTGATAAAGTAATTAATTCATTTTGTAATTTCTCACTATCTGGTCCCATTTGTCCTGGTGTTGTATTCATAAATACATCACTAGCTCTTAAATTACCTTTATCTTTAAATCTAATTGTTGCTCCTACTTTATTTACATCACTTATGTTTTGTATTGATTCTTCATTTACTACTTTTTGAGGATAACTTATATTCTTAGTAGTTAATGCCCTTCTCATTGCAGTTTTATTTGTTTCTAATTGATTTGGAATAAGTTGTCTTACTTCTCCTACTCCTCTAGCATTTCCTTCTTGGTCTTCCCAATTAAAATGTGTAAATGGATATAGAGTTAAGCCTGTATCTTTTTCTTTCTTTATTTCACAATATTTAGTTGATTGAGTAAAATGTATTGTTCCATTTTTTCTAAAGAACTTAGTTACTAACCAACATTTATCATGTACTTCATCTTTTCCACTATCTCCAGCTATTGTAGATGTGTCATTATCTGGTGCTATAGTTTTTACTAACTTTTCATCTATTTGTTGTTCCTTTGCCATTTGTTGTAATTCAATAATAGTTTTTCTTTGTCTTACTAAAATATATGGTTGTGATTGAATATCCTCTTCATTTTCATCACCATACATAATATCGTTCTTACTTATTATTTCATTAATAGGCATATCTTCATCAAAGTCATATGTTACATAAGCTACTGCTTCATCATTAATAGCAGATTGTTTAGCAACTTTCTTGACTTTCTTATCCATAAAGTCTTTATCCCATACTTTTGATGCTCTTTTATTAAGTAAATCACAAGTTTTTTGTGCTACTTCCATAAATTCTGTGTTTTCTATGTTTTCAGGACTATAATTAACTGCAAATAAGTTAGATGTAATAGTAGATACTTTTTGTTTTACTACTTGTTTAATAAAGTTATATTGTATTTTTTCAATTCCTTTAATGTTTAATCCATACCATTGATCTCCATTATACATACGATAGTTTAAATCACTATCAGTGTATATATGTCTTTTATTCATAAAATCAATGTGTTTTTCATATAACTCCCATGTACTTGTCTTTTCAAATTCTTCTGTATCCATTTCCTACACCTCCTATTCATTATCTTTAGGAAATTCTAATTGTCCTAATCCTGTTCCATCATAAGAATCAATATTAGCTAAATTTATTTCTTCTATTTGTTGTTCCTTATCTAGTTTTTCTTCCAATTTCTTTTCTTCTTTATGTTCTTTTATCTTTTTAATAGGATTTATTTCTATTGGTTCATTGTTTTTAACTTTAGAACCATAATGTAGTCCTACTATAAATGATAAAAAAATCAACACCATTGATAGTGCCGATATAATCATTATTTCCATTATTTCCCTGCTTTCTTTTTAGTAGTAGTTTTTTTTATTGGTTTTGCATAAATATTTTCCTCTTTTATTTCTTCCTTAGGTAATACTACTACATTACTAAAATAGTTTCTTTCTCTAAATACTCTTTTTTTCATAATATTTCTCCTTTCAATGCTTTATCTGATACACTATCATTTCTTGGATAGTTGTAATGATATAGTGTTTTATTTGTAAATATCATTGTTGGTTTTTTCTTTAATAATCTATCATTAAATAGTTTATCTTCTGCATAGATTAATTCAGGATACCTTGTGGCATCAATAAATGCCCTTTTTAGCAATTTTGATTGCCCACAGACCTCTTTTATGTTTGATTTATTTAATCTCCATACACTTCCACTATTTACCTCCAAATTATAAAATATCATATCTTCTTTATGATTCTCATCTAATATTTCTTCTAATACTTCAGGATATATATAATCATCTGCATCTAGCATTAATATATATTCACCTTGAGCATTATCTAATATCTTATTTCTCGCATAGCCAGTTCCTTTGTTGTCTTCATATGTTATAACTTTAATATTGTCATAATCTTTTAATCTAGCTAATGTGTTATCTGTTGAACCATCATTTACTACTATTATTTCAATATCATCTCTTTTAGGTATGCTTTCTATTGCTTTTCCTATACCTTCATAGTTATATACTGGTATGCCTACTGTTAATTTATATTTATTTATTATTTTATTCTTTTTCTTGATTTCCTTTGGTATTATTATGCTATCATATAATTCTTTGCTATCATGTGGTTTATATGTGAATTTAGGTATGTTATTAAATATATCATCCATATTTAAGTTTCTCATATCAAATTCTACTATTTTAGCATTACTTTCATCTACCATAGCATCTTTTAACATTGGTAGTTTAGTTACTATTACTGGAATACCTAGTGTTAGAGGTTCTAACAATCCATAAGGATAACCTTCTGTATCACTAAGTAATAAGCAATATGTAGCTGTTTTTATCTCTGGTATTATGTTTAGTGTAGGTTCATGTAGTTCTACACTTTCATATCTATCTAAATCAAATGGTAAATCAGTATATATCTTTACTTTCATCTTCCTATTGTTTAATCTTGCATATTCTTCTGCTTTTTCAATGAAGTATTCTAGTCTATGTCTTCCTTTTTCTTTAGATAGCCTTCCAGCATATAAGAATGTTATTGTTTCATCTTCTACTATTACTGGATTCCATAATACTTTTACTTCTCTGTCAAATCTCTTAGAAGCATGATCTGCAGCATTTTTAGAACATCCATATACTTCTACATCTTCTGGTATTTCTATTTCTCCATCATATTCATCAAAATAATCCATATCACAATGTATTATAAGAACTTTTCTCTTACATTTAAGATTTCCTCTTTTTAATGCATCTCTCATAGCATATACTGTTGGAAATATTATTGTTTCACATTCTACTGATTGTCCACAATCCATAGCATATGGTATTTTTAATCTCTTTAGTTGTTCTTTATTACAATCACTTCTTCTATACATGAATCCTAAATTATCAGGATACATCTTATTTAAATTGTATAGCCATGTTTCAATTCCACCACATGGACATAAACTTTCGTAATAAATTAATGTATCTACACTTATGGGCATCTTCTTCATTACATTTTCATATCCAATACATTTTCTTCTTTCTTCTTCTTTTTGTTTTAAAACATCAGCTAACATTAAATCACCACTATTTCTTCTCCATAATCTCTATTAGTTTCTTTTTCTTCAAACATATCATAGAATGTCTTTTCTCTATTGATTATTTCTTTTGTAGGATTTGTTCTACTTACACAGAAGTATCTTAATGCATCTGTAATATGTGTTATTTCATGTGGTTCTGTTGCCACATCATTAGGATTCTTTTCATCATGTTGTAATTGTGGAATACATCTAATTAAGTTAAGACAGTTGCTAAATATAAAAAGATTAGTATCTTCTACTAATTCTCCTGTTTGCTCATGTCTTACTTTTCTTGTCTTTATCCATTCTTTTACTGCTAGCCATCCACTTTCTCTATCATTTCCTGCTTTAGTAAATGAAATACCACCATTTTGGAACATTTCTGCTGTACTTTTTCCTGTATCTCTATTTCTATTCCATAAATCAGGTGGTGCATATATTTCTTTATATTGTTTATCTCTCATATAACTTTTTAATGTTTGTAATGCTTCACTTACAATTAAATTGCTTTTATGTATCTCATTATAGATATACGCTTTTCCTTTTGTGTCTACTGCTACAAATATAACAGCAAACATATCTAATCCATAGTCTAGTGCTATATATCTATTCCAATGTGCTGGTATTTCAAATGGTTCTATTACATGTAAATCTCTTTTAAACTCTGGAAAGAATTGTCCATCAAATATATCCCAATTACCATATAGCATGGCTTGTTTTCTATCTTCTGGTAGATTCTCTAATGTTTTAACATAACTTGGATCGTGTTCCATTAAATATTTATTTTCATATACTAAACTTGGTATGAATATATAATCGTTAGGGTTTTCCTTCCCTCTATAATCTTTATCAATGAATAATCTTTTTACCCATTGATGTCCAACACCTCCTGGATTGCAAGTAAAATACATTCTAGGAATAAAATCATCTTTCATATTGCCACTCATACGATTAGATTCTGTCAATGCTTGAAATTGAAATTCAGTAAACATTGTTGCTTCTTCTAATGTAATTACTTCATATGCTTGTCCTTGATAGTTTAAAACATCTTTTTCTGCATCACAATATCCTAATACTATTCTAGAACCATTAGGAAATATAAACTCTTTTGTAGCATCTTTATAATTTGCTATTCCTTTTAATAACTTTTGTAATTGCATTACATGGTTTTCTCTTAATTCCTTTAATGTCCTTCTTAGTAGTAGTATTTGTATTCCAGGATAATTTAGTGCTAGTAAACACATTTTAATTCGTGATACATGGCTTTTACCTCCACCTCTACTTCCACCATAACAGATATACTTATTTGTAGCTTTACAAAACTCTATTTGCTTTGGATATAGTTCTCCAATATCTAATGTCATTTGCTAAGTTCCTTTAAACTATCTGACATGGTTACTACTATTGTGTCATTACTTGTTGATTCTCCTTTTGCTAATGCTCTCTTATCATATAATGTTCCTATAGCAGTAGATATGTTATTAATTGGTATGTTATCTCTATCTAATCCTTCATCTAACTTATTTAATGCCTTATTTATTATCTTAGTAGTCATTTGTATAAAATGTTCTTTTTCATCTTGGTATTCTTTGGGATTATTTTCTATAATCTTCTTAACAGTTTTGTGATCTACTCCAGTTTCTTTAGCAGTTGCATTGTATGAATCTGTTTGCACATAACTTTTAATAACCTCTACCTTTTTCTTAGTAGGAGTTTTAACTCCACTTGGCATAATTAATCACCTTCCCTATTTTTTACGAGTTTTGTTTCTCACTATTTCTCTTTTAAGTTCTACACAGCTCATTTGCTTTAATCTTTCGTTGTAGTCTAAAACATAATTGTAGTAATCTCTTACATTCTTTATTGATATCCAATCTGGACAATTTGTTTCTTTGTTTACCCATGATATTAAAAATCTTTGGCCAGAACCTTGTTCCATATATCCTGACATTGTATCAATAATATCTGCTTCATCTTCACTTTGATCTATTAATGTGTGTACATCATAGTCATATAATCTATACATTCTATTCCTTCTTTCCAATTTGGCTGCCAGTAAAGGATTCGAACCTCTAGAATGTCAGAGTCAAAGTCTGATGTGTTACCATTTCACCAACTGGCAATAAAAAAAGCCTACTTTCGTAGACTTCCGTACGCATACACGTACCCCATGCTTGTTCTTTGAAATAAAACTATAATAGGTATTCCTCATACTAATTTACTATAAACATTTATTATTCAACCACTAGCCAGTTAAAAAGCCTCATTAGGTTGCGATCCTAAATAATTCTTAACCTTTAATTACTAGAATAAATCTCTATTATCAACTTTCACACACTTTAGGCATTCATGTTTAGGGATTCGAACCCTCAAAACGCAAAGCAGGCGTTTACCATTCCATAGTAAGCGTGTAGATTTGTGCTACTCGTACCAGTTTCTAATCTTATACTCCTATCTCTAGGTATCAACTACACATTGGTTTATTGGTATTCTTAATAGTACTCTATCCACCACAGATAGTATACATCATAAGGCTTTATCTACCCTTTAGTCAATTCATTAGGCAGTTTGCAGATTACCAACGATTAGTCCTGTGTTTTATAAACTCTTATAATAAACTGCTGTTATCTAATTTATATACTTTGTATATCCCAGTACGGCCATTACTAGCCGACATAACTCTATCCCCTACAAAATCTCTCTTATAGGTAAAAAGAACAAGATAACACCCATACCACATTGTCTTGTGGTCTTTCATATGGTTCTGTTATAATTTTATTTCAAAGAACAAACATTGTGCCTTATAGACACTGTTGAATAGATATAGAGGTTTTATAATTAAGGAATGTATCTTCTCCTTAATTGATGATACAAAGTTAATAACCACTTAACTGTTTATATATCTACTCAACACTGCATATAAAAGCAGTGCTGTGCAAGAACATCACCGAAAGAGGTATATGTTCTAGTGTCTTATAGACACCATCGAATAGATATAATAGGTATTGCACCTATACTTTCTTGCTATTACGCATCGGTTTTCACGACTTCATAATATCTACTCAATGCTATCTAGAAAACATTAGGCTGTAAGTATAAGAGGAGATAACTAGAATCAAAGCTTACAATAATTAATAAAAGTCAAATTTTAACTTACAGCCTTTAGGTTAGGTTATGGACATAATTGATATTATTCCATACTAACATTTTAACATATTAAAACCGGGACAAACCGGGACAATTCATTTTTTTTGCTCTTTTTTATATCTATCGTACTTCTTTCTAGAACTGTCTTCTGCATAATGTAATAATTTATCTATCATGCTCCATGACCACTTTTGTTCCTCTTTTAAATACACTATCATTGTTAAGTCATCATATTTGCACATTCTTTCTATTTCTTTTCTATATAATTGCTGATATGATAATAAACTTTCATATAATGAATGTATCTTTAAATCACATTCTTCATCTTTTATCATGTACATTGTTAGTGGATCATTATTAACATGTGATGTATCTACCATTATTTTATCTAATTTAAATGTTTTTGGTTGTGTCTTCTCAAAGTTTATTTTCTTTTTTTTACACCAGAAGTCTAATTGATTCTGTAATTTAATTATTTCATTCTTTATTTGTCCTAATGACATAAAGTTATTTGTCTCAATTACTTGATCCATAAATTCCTCCTATTTTATTTTTTATCATAATCTAATATTTCTTTTATATTATTATTCATAAAATTCTATTTCCTTTCCACAACATCTACATTTCCAATATGTTTTCCATATTTTATGATTTTCTATTATTTCTTCTTTCGTTATTTTTTTAGTAATTACAGGTATATTTTCTATTTTGCTGTGCAATTCGTAATTATGTTTATTATGTTTACATAGCCATTTACTTTTAAAATGTCGAAACATGCAATTTATTATTTTATGTATATTATATGTTTCATCTATTGTCATTTTTTCTTTTATATCATTATTCATTCCAGCCTAACTCCTTTACTTGTTGATTTATTGCTTGTAGTTCTTTCATATTTAAGTAAAAGTCCTTTCTCCAATCACTTAATTCAATTTTTTTAGTAATTAAATTAAAACTTATATACCTATATTCTTCAGGTTCTTCGTTCCAATTATAATTAAAAACTATTTCATTATCCATTTTGTGATAGTCTTTATACCCTAACTTTTCAAACATTTCTTTTGCTTTCATTTACTCATCACCTACTTTTCATTTTCCCATACAAGAATATTTATTCCTCCAACAATGCTACCACAAATAAAACTCATAAAATTATATTGATTATTTCTTACTAAAAAACATATTATTATCCAACATAAAATTAGTGAAATAATAAACTTTAATATTATCTTTAACATATCTATTTAATCTCCTTTTAAATTTTTAACAAAATTAATAATGTCTACTAATTCGTTAATATCTACTGTCTTAACATTATCATCACTTTTAAGACAATTTTTAGTAACTAAATCACCATTGTATATAATTGCTATTTCAACTAATTTACTTTCCCAAAAATTTTCATAATAAGGGGCATTTTCATCACTTATTTTTTTCCATTTATCTATAGCAAAATTGTTTTCAGTATGACTACCAAACCCATTAAAACAGCTTAATGTATATCCATTTTCAAATGTGATCCAAAAATGTCCTCCTTCAGTTCTTATTTTCATACTCTATTTACACCTAACTTTCTAAATTATCTTTTATTAAAGGCATTATAAATGGATGTATCATATTTCTTACATATTTAATATTGTTTTTATTTAAAAACTCTTCTATTTTTGTATTTGAATAAAAATCATAATATTTATAACCGTTTTTTGTTCTTAATCTAACTTGATATTTAAATAACAATTCATCAGCTTTCATTACTCTATTTACACCTGACTTTCTTCATATTCATCACATACTATTCTTTCACAAGGTCTAACAAATGGATAACAATGTATTGTATTATTACTTGGAAAACAAAGTATTTGATTACATATATCATCTTCTTTATGTGATTTTATACATTTTTTACTACCACAACCACTTAACAACACCATTATTAATGCTATTATTACTATTTTTTTCATTTTTTTAATACCTTTACCTTCCCATCAGTTACTTTTTGTAATTGTTCTAACAACAATGCTATAAATATAATTAATTTCATAATATCTACCTCGAATTTACTATGATATTTTTACAATAAATCTTGTTGTTATATAAAAACTCTCTTATTCTAGCTAATTCACTAACCTTTATCTTATTAAAAATGATTAATGTGAATGATCCAGTATATTCAATTTCATAATTTTTTCTTAAATAAATATTAATTCTCATTGGCACACTCATATAATTTTTCCTTCTTTCTTTTATGTTTAAAATACATACTAATTGTTTCACCATCAATATCTGGAACCATATGATTTATACCTAATTCGTTAAATATAATATTTTTATATTCTTGTAAACTCCAATGTTTATCTATATTGTCATATATTCTACTTAATTCTTCTTTATCGTTATCATATTTAGCTCTTAATACTTGATTTCGATAAATAGGTAGCCAAAAATCCATGAAGTGCTCATAATATTTATAATTTAATTTTTCTTCTATATCCATAATTCCTCCAAAAAAACAGTGCCAAACTCACGACCACAAACCCGCACTCAAGAATAATAAGGTATGCTCAATTATGAAAAACTAGTCGTTTTTAAATTAATTAATTATCAAAATCAAATGGTAAATCTGAATCATCCAATCTTACTTCATCCCCCATTGATGCATATGGATCTTCTTGTTTTGTTGTTTCAATGTCATTTTCTACATTATGTTCTTTTGATTTACTATTTAAGAAAGTTATTCTATCTGCAATAATATCCATTGTGTACTTTTTATTTCCTTCTTTATCTGTGTAACTTCCTGTTTGTATTCTTCCTTTAATTGCTACCAAATCACCTTTGTGGCAATACACTGATGCATTCTCCGCTTGAAATTGATATAAAGTAACATTTATAAAATCAGTATCATAATCTCCATTAGCATTTTTAAATGGTCTTGAAACAGCCACATTTATGTATGTTACTTTTTTTCCAGATTGAGTACTTCTTAGTTCTGGATCTCTTGTTAATCTTCCTATTAAAATCAAACTATTCATTTTTATTCATCCTTTCTAATTGCCTATTTATTTTGTATTTCATTACTCCTAATATTTCTCTATCTCCAATACCGTAATAATGCCTAAATTGTTCTAACATTACATAACAATCAGCTATTTCTTCAGCTATATGTTGTCTACAATGTTCTGGAATACCTGTATGTACTCCTACATATTTCATATCTTCACCTTTAATAATTGCTTCATTAACCTCAAATACTTCACTATTAAAGTGTTTTAATTGAGGTATTACGCCATAATTGTTTATTATTTTTAATAAGTCTTTTTCCATATTTACTCCATTTCTAAGTTAAAGTTAACATTTTCACCTAAGGCTCTATATGTATCACTAACTATTTTTAATTGTGTTAAAGCTCTTTTTTTATTATCTTCTACACTTTGTTTAATAATGTTTTCATCTGTTGTTGCTATGTATCCTAAAGTGTTAGAATGTGCTATAAACTTAACTCCTTGTATATGTTCTTTAAATCCCTTATTATTTACTTCAATTAATTTTCTAAGGTTTCTTTCACTTACAACTAATCCTTGTTCTTTTAATTCTTTTAATATTTGTGATTTCTTTTTCCAGTTAGTTAAATCTATTAGATCATAAATCATATTAATTTCATCCTTTCTATTTCTTCTTCACTTAAAGTAGGTATTCCTAAGTTCTCAGCTTCCTGAATAATACCATCTAGATATATACTCATTTCTTTTGTGTTCATATTATGTGAAGGTGTATATACTTTGTAATAGGTATATCCACCCTTTTCACACATTTTTTCAAAATATAAATCATATTTAGAAACATCTACACTAGATAGCACTTTAAATTGTTCAACTTGACTATAATGTTTCAACATATTTAAATGAACTTCTTCTTTTGATAAATTTACCTTATTAGCTATTTCATTTATCAACTTCCATGCGTAAGCATTTTGACTTAAACTTCTTTTTTCTTTGTGTTCTGATAAATCAAATATCTTTTCTTTTTCTTCTTTAGGTAAATTCATTAACTTTGTAGTAATGTAGTAAATATTACCTGTTATTGTTTCCATTATTCATCATCTTCTAAATCTTCATCTTCTCCAAATTCTTCATATGAATTAGGATTAAATGCATCATAATTATCTCTTAACATTCTTTCAAAGTTATCCATCATTTTTATTATTTCTACACAGTCTTCATACATAAGTACATATTGAGCTTCTTCTTGATGTTCAACAGTTATAACATTAATGTCCTTATATATTTTTTTTGTTCTTTCATTCATTGCTTTATCAATCATCATTAGAAAAACCTTCTTTCAAAAAATATTGCAATTGCTACCACCAACCCAATAATAAATGGTAAAAATATGTTTTCTATTAGCATTGCTTCTCTCATAAATGGTCCATTTGCTATTAATTCAAAAATATTCATTAAGTACATTATTACTATAAAAGTAATTGTTATATGTTTAATAATTTCTCTTTCTTCTGAATTAAACATTGGTTCCTTAGTTGCTTTTTTATATTCTTTTAATAATTGTTTTCTATTTTTTAAAGTATTTCTTTCTAATACTTTTTCTTCCTTAGACATTTTCTTTTTCATTTTTAATCTCCTCTTTCTTATAACCTTTTAATAATTTCATAATTTCTTTTTTTGTTTTTCTATTTATTTCAACCAATTCCCCAACTTTGCCTTTTGGTAGCCATATTGCATATAACTTTTTAAATTTCTTACCATAGGCAAATTCATATAAACTTAATTGCCAACTCAAATATTCTTTATCCAACTCTGCAGTAGTTTTAATATCACATAAACACTCTTTACCATTAATGCTTGCAATCATATCAAATCTTCCTGCATAATAATCTTCGTAATGAATCATTTTTTCTTGGCTTAATACTTCTATGTCATACTTTGCTTTTAATCTGCAGTATTGTTTAAAAGATAGTTTTTGATATAAATCTAATTCTGGTAATTCTTTATATCTTCCATTTTCAAATAGTTCTATGTATTCATGCATTATTGATCCATATTTGGCTTTTTTGCTTAATGTAGTTTCTGATACACCACTATATTTGTTTGGAAATATAAATTTAAGTATTTGACTAACACTTGGTAGAAGCACACCATTTAATAAGTATTGGTGTGTTTCTTCAATAAATGTTAGATCTCCATCAATTACCATAAGAACTCTAAACTTACACTTGAACTTACATCACTTGTTCTAGAATATTTTTCATAAATATCTGGTAAGTCCTCTTTTATTTTTTTTGAATCTAGTGTTGTTCTTTGACTAGGTTTCTTGTAAACAACCTTTAGTCCATTTACTTCAAATCCTTCTTTAATTCCATTTTGTTCCATTAAATCTAATAAATCAGTTTTAAAACTTTTCATTGCCATTTCAGCTTCTAATCTTTTTTCTTCTAATTTTCTTAATTGCTTTATTGCTTCTTCTGGAACAATTATTTGATTATCTTTAACTACTAATTCATTCACATTACTTTCCTTCTTTCTTTGGTAAACTCTTAATTACTGTACTTGCTTGTTCTATTGTTAATTCATATATTGCTTTCAAATTATATCTATCAAGTATTTTCTTGATGTTTACTTCACTTAAGTTTTCAACTATCATTTTAATTTGTGCTTCAGTAGCTTTTATTTCTTCTTTAGCATGTGTATTAGTTGAATCACTATCTTTTACATCATCAATTAGGAATAATCCATTTAATGCATATTTTCTAGCATAACTAGAACTTGCTCCTGTTATTTGTGATCCATCCATTCCTTTTTTAGTTTCTTCTTCTCGTGCATAAGCAATATTACTTATTTCATTTGTTCCATCACTAAGTATTGCAGTTGCTTTGATATAATATCTATCTCCTATCAAAATTAATTCATCTGTTGTTCTTAGAGTTAATCCTTCTTTTGCTAGTAATGGTTTTACTGCTTCAAATATATCTTCACAGCTTCTATAGTTATATCCACCAAAACTATTCTTTTGATTTTTTGGTGCTTTTAATGTTGTTTGTATTTTTAATAATTTTTCATTCATATTTCATATCTCCTAACTTTCTTTTTAATTTAATGTTTTCTGTTTTTAATTCTTCAATTACCCTTTCGTACTCTTTAAATTTGTTTTTGTTTTCTTTTAGCATTCTTTCTTGTGATTTAATATCACTTTCAAGTACCATGTTTCTTGCTTTAAGTTTTTCTATAAGTTGTTTAGCATATTCGATATATTCTTTATCAGTCATTTTTATACTCCTTTAACAATTCTTCCATTTCTTGTTTTTCTTTTTCTGATAATGTTTCTTTTTTTATTTCTTTTTTAAACCAATTAGGTGTAATGTCTTTTTTTATATTTTTATAAATGATTCCACTATACCCATTTGACATACTATTATCGATTGCATTTATTACATTGTCTTCTCCATACTCTTTTACCTTTTGTTCTATTCGATTAAGAAGTGCTTTTAAACTATAAGCATTGTATGGTTCTTTCTTCTCCTCTTTGTAATTTATCCATTCTTCAATCTTCCCCCTTAACAATCCCCTATCTTTTATAAATATAAAATCATTAAATATAAAACTTAAAATACTTGTTTTGTTATCCTTTTTGATTTTCATTTGATTTTCATTTGATTTTTGTTTGATTTTTATTTGATTATTTTTTTTAGCATTATTTGATTTATTTTTGGATACATTTAATTGTGCTTTTAATGTATTAAATATAGCTTGATTATGTCCTGATAAACTAGGTTCTATATCTTTAAATACATAATCAGTAATTGCTACTAAAAGTATTTGTTTATCTTCTATTGGTAATGTATCTACTAAGTTAAAATAATCAAAATAAAATGTGAAACTGTTAATGTTTGATTTCATATTGCACCTCTTAAAGAACTATCCATAATAGGATCCATGCAATAGCTATAATCATCAAATTACTTAATCTGTTATAATCTCTTTCTGTTAATTGTTTCCCATTCCATACTTTTTTTAAACTATTTACATATAATTTCATATATATTCTCCCTTCTTTGACTTTTATTTATTTTTTTGTTATAATTAAGATGTCGTACAATTTGACAAGTTCCTTGATTTGTTAGGAACTTTTTTTTATTTGTGATTCCACACTATCAATTCCTAAAACAACTTTGTTGAAGTAATAAATTGGTATCTTACCATTAATTACAATTCTTGTATTATCTTCTTTTTTAAATTGTTCTTGTAATTTTTTTATAAATTCATAAGCACTAGCAATACTTCTACCAGTTAATTTAGAAATATCTTTTGCTCCATACATAAGTTTCTCCTTTCTTTTGATCGAGGTTTTTAATTATTCGAGTCACTATTTGTGACATTGATTTCCACAAAAAAATCTACTATTCTGCAATGGAATATTTTTGATAATTTAGAAAAAGTTTCAATTTTTACATTTTGTGGATTTACTTCATAATCATTATATGTAGCTCTTGATACCCCAAGTAATTTAGCTGTATCTTCTTGAGTTAGATTTGCTCTTGCTCTAAAAGATTTCATGTTATTACTTACAAACGATAATTTTTCTTTCATTGTTTTCCTCCTAACTAACACCATTATATGTCACTATAAGTGACTTGTCAATACTTTTTTTACAATTTGTGACAAATTTATTGATTTTTTGTCACAAATAGTGTATTATAATAAATAAGAAGGGAGGATTTTGTGTGAACTATTTGTCAACAAATTTAAAACATTTAAGAATTAAAAACAATTTAAAGCAGGAAGATATTGCAAAAATTGTTGGTAAAGCTAGATCGTTAGTTAGTGCATGGGAATCTGATGATAGAGGAATGACTACTGAAGATATAATTAAATTATCAGATTATTTTAATATTCCAATGGATGAACTAGTTGGTAAAGATTTAAGATTTATTGCTGATGAAGAAAAAAGTTTAGCACAACATGAATTATTATTTAGTAAAAATAAAGAGTATTTAACAGAAAGTGATTGGAATATAATTAATGCTATTATAGAACAAAGAAAAAAAGAAATAGATAAGGAATTGGGGGAGGATTAATATGATATTAGATTTATTAAATAATTACATAACTCAGGAAGAACTACTACATAATTACAATGCTAATGTGAGTGAAAAACAATTACCTAAATATATTCATGGATTTGTATTTAATTATAAAGGAATAAATAATATTATAATTAACAAAAATCTTCCATATTATTCAAAAGGTAATACATTATTACATGAAATAGCCCATTTAGAATTAAATCAAATAGGACAAAAGGATAAAGATTTATTAGCTTTTAAAATTGATGATTATGAGGATGAAGCTGATAAATATATTAAAAATATGGAGGTATAAAATGAAAAAATTATCAATAAAAGGAGAATTTATATTATATTTAATAATTACAATAATATTATTTGCTATTTTGTATTTTACTCATCAATATCATAATGCTGTTGAATTGATACTGGAATCATTAACTTTTGGAATTGTAGTGACAGCTGTTATAGAAATTCTACATTACATTATAGAATATATTCTAAATATAAATAAAAAATAAAACCTACTTGCTGGAACAAGTAGGATATGGAGTATAGAACTCCTAGAAAATCAAAAACCTCGATCAAAAGAATTTAGGACTTTCTATGCTCTAATTCTAACATAATTAAGAAAAAAAGTAAAGAATTGGAGGTATAATTATGGATAAAAAAAGATATCGTAAAACTCGATATGAAAATGTTTATCAGAACATAAAAAACAAAAACTATATTGTAACTATATCAAATCCTAAAACAACAATATCTGAAATAGATGGTAAAAAGATATATGATATAGATATTGCAAAGAAGTTAAGAGATAATGATAAATTAAAACAACTGAAAGCTAATAAAATAGCCCATATTGACTTATTTAGTGAATTATGGAAGAAATATATGTATGATTGTGAATATATTCGAAAATTGTCATATAATACACTAAAAAAGAAACGATTATTTTATAATAATTACTATTGTAATTACTTTGACAATATTAGAACCACAAAAATCAAAAAAACAGATATAATTAATTTTATTGAAGGCATTGATGCACCAAATAAGGAAAAAAATGAAATATTAAAAATATTGAAAGCATTTTTTAACTGGTGTATACTTGAAGAGTATATACTTGCTAATCCTGCTTTATTAGTAAAATATTATAAAGTTGAAAAAAATAAAATTGAATATTGGCTACCTGAACAAATTACTAAATTTCTTACTACTTTAGATTACTATATAAAAAATGGAAATATGAATGAAGTTAAAAATGCTAGATTAATTAAAATGTTAACTATTGTAGGACTTGCATTGGGAGATAGAATTGGTGAAACGAGAGCATTAAAATATAAAAATATAAATGTTATTTATAAACAAATAGAAATAAATCACTCAATTAATTATGATCCAAATTCAGATAATCCAATTAAAGAAACAAAGACATTACAATCTGATGCAATTTTACCTATAACAGATAAGTTTATTAATGAAATTCAAAATTATAGAAAATACATTGAAAGTGAATTAGGAATATATACAGAAGATGATTCATTTATATTTATGAATACACAAACTAATAAACCATATAGTGATAGTCTTTTAAGAAAGTATTTTTATTACTTTATAGAAAAAGCCAACATTCCTAAAATAAAAATGTATAATCTAAGACATACATATGCAACAAATATGCTAAATGAAGGAAAAAGTATATATGAAGTATCAAAAGCATTGAGGCATACCAATATAGTTACTACCACAAAGAATTATGCTGATATAATAGATAGTAAAAGAAGGGAGATGGCAAACTCTACTGATAAATATTATTAGATTATAGAGTACATTTCGGAGTACAAAAAATAAAAATAGCAATAAAATAGGGATTTAAAAGAGTGTTGTGATTCTCCTCACTTGCTCCAAGTGAAAAACAAATGCCCTATTTTAAGGGCATTTTTTCTATCTTGTACTCCAAAATTACATATATTCTATATATTCCAGAGTACAAGTAGAGTACAAAATATGAAACAAAAAACAAGCAAATTAGCAAAGTTAGAAAGAAATAGAACAAGTATAATAACTAATGATCTATCTCATTGTTTTGTATGTGGTATGAGAAAACAACATTTACACGAAATATTTTATGGTAAAAATAGATTAAATTCTATAAAACATGGAATGGTTATGCCTATATGTTTTAATTGTCATACTAGAATACATAATGATATAGATATGGATTTATACTATAAAAAGTTATTTCAAAAAGAATATGAAAAAACTCATACTAGAGATGAGTTTATATCAATATTTTATAGAAACTATTTATAGACAAAATATTACAATTAATGTATAATTGATTACGAGATATCTGTGTTAGGTGTTCTCAACCTCAGTCCAAATATAATATAATTTATTTATTTTATAAAAGGAAGGAGGGATGTCCTATGGAAGGATTAAACAATGGAATATATAATAGCTTTAATAGTTATTCTTGTTATCGTTGCATACATCTTAAAAAAGGATTAAAAAAGAACACCTACTCAACAATGACTAGGTGTTCCCAGAACAAATAATTGGACTGAAAGAACATCTAACAAAAACAGATATCTCTTTTTTGTCCTCATAAAGCAATAGAATAGATACAATACAAATAAATCAACCTATTCTAATTATATTATACTCTATTTTAGAGTAAATACAACAACAAATTAAACTTATATGTCAATTTGTTGAGACTATATTATAATTGCTTTTTTAATTTTGTCAATCTTTTTCTTAATTCTTTGACTTTCTTGCAGTTAGGACTATATACTTTTGAATAATACCTAATTTCCCTTAAAATTATCTCTTTTTTCATACCAAATCCCCTTTTCTTATATATTATCTCATATTTATTTATTACTTTCCATACTTTCGACAAAATATGTCATTTTTCGACAATAAAAAAGGATAGGTTTTTCCTATCCTATTTTACTTTAGTTGCTTGTGGAGTACCATCAATATTACATAAACAAATATAATCATTACCAGTTTTACCCCATTTACCCCAAATACGACCTTTTTCATCTATAATCTTAGATATTTCAAATTCACAGCCTTGTTTACAATAAGCATCTGTATTTGGTTTATTAAGTGGTTTTATTTTATTATAAGCACTTTTAGCCCACTTTTCTGCAATACATTCTTTTATTTTTTTAATATTATTACCTAAATTTGGACTCTTTCTTAATGCTTTATCTTTTAATAATTTATATGTTCCAGCAGTCCATTTAGCTGGTTCATGATATTTTATTTGGCTACCATATTCTTTTACAGTTTCTCTAGCAACTGTTTGACCTGTATATACTTCTAAATAGTCTAATGGATTTACCCATTGATCTTTATTTGTATATGTAATCTTAGTTCCTTTGCAAATTCCTACATGTAAATGTTCTCCTTGTTTAGCACCACTTCCTGTATTACCTGTATTTGCAATTTGTTGAGCCATAATTACTTTATCTCCAACTTTTACTCTTACACTGCCTTCTTGTAAATGAGCATATTCACTTACATATCCAGAATGTTTAATGTGAATAACCCATCCGCCTGTTGATTGAAATTTAACATAAATAACAGTTCCACTATCTACAGCTAATACTGGTCTATGATAAACCCCTTGTCTTCCCATATCTATTCCCTTATGTGTTGAACTAAAAGGGTTTGTTATTTTAATAACATCAAGTGGATATCTCATATTACTTACCTACTTTCTTTTTATTATAATTATTATTTGATATCATTAATAATGCACCTAATAATGTATCAATTGCAGTAATAGTTCCTACTATTTCTTCACAATATGGTAGATTCCATATACTTGCTATAGCAAAATAAAAAGTCCCCAATGCTGGAAGACATATTTGAGCAATGTACTTAAGTACATCATATACTTTATTACTAAAATTCATATTTATCTCTCCTTCTTTTTTAATTCCTTTTCATATTCTTGTTGTAATTTATGACCTAGAACTTTTACAGCCCCATTTCCACCTTTTTGTTCATATTTTTCAAATATCGATACTCTTTCACTTAAAGGTATCATTTCATTACATATAGAATTTTTCATAGTGTTTAACGAGTTATCATCTAATTCTTCTCTTAATTTGTTTATTTTATTATTAGTAGCTATGAATTGTTCTTCTCTTTTTCTATCCATTTCATCTATTCTTTTATTAAATGGATCTAAAGAATTATCTAATACTTTTTTGCCTATTTTTAATGCTAAAGCACATACAACACCACCTGCTGTAATAATACTTGCAAAATTAAGTAAAAAACCATTAATATCTCCTAGTGTTATGTTTTCCATATCGTTTCTCCTTTCTTTTTTAATTTGTAATTCTAATCCATTCACGCCAAGTTCCAAACCAGCATATTCTAACCCATGTTGATCCTATATAATTTGAACATAGCTGATATATAACATCTGATCTTGGAGCAAATACAACTAAAAAACCATTTCCACCACTAAATGGATAATTTGTAGCATTCTGGTTTTGTGGAACAACATACATTCCTATAGTTGTATTATTATTAGCATTTAAATTTGCATTACCTTGTTTGCGTAAACAACTTAAATCAATTGGTATTAAACTTTCATTTATCATAATAATCTATTACTAGATTTGTGGGGTTAGTTATTTAACTTAAATAAATTACCTGTATATTAAAATTGCATACTAACGTTTCTCCGCTGTTTTGTTGACATCTAGGACATATTATATCATTAGTATTTAAATTTATTGCTTTAACAGTTGTTAAAGTGGTAGCAGCATTTGATACTGATGGAACTCTAACAGTAACACTTGGATAAGAAGCCGAACCATTTCTTGAAATATTCAACATTCTATATCCATTTGAATTTTGTTCAAAATTTGCATTTACTACAACAAGTGCAATTCCTTTTTTAGGAGCTGTTATTGAACACTCAGTAATATTTTTTGTACTACCAGAATTAACCGAAATATTTTCAACACTATTTTCGTGTTTTGATATATTATTTAGTAATTCACCATTAATCATAATAGTTGATATTTAATATCTGTTTATGCTTATTTCCACCTTCCTATTGCTATAATATCTACTCCCCAGGCAGAACTACTCCATCCTCTACCACAACCAAATTTAACAGTTCCAATTTTAGAAAAATCTTGTGTTTCTTGTGATATATTGTAAATAAAACCCGCATAATTTCTAACTTTGCTTGCATTTAAAGTTGGTTTAGACACAAAAGTATATGGATAACTTCCCATATCTAAATCAGCAGAAGTATATAAAACATTACCAGTATCTTGAGTTATTGCAATGCTTGAAAATGCAATATTTTTGCAACATATTAATGTTCCATCTGAATATTTTATATACGTACCATTTTGGTTTGTATCACTTTCTATAATAGTTCCACCAAGTAATTCATTAAGCATAAACATCACCAAAGTGAGAAGATATTAAATATCTCTCACCCCACTTTCCACATAAAAGGAAGTATCTAGTAATTGATACCTCCTTTCGATATAGTTTTCCTGATTGATTGATTGATTGATTGATTGATTGATTGATTGATTGATTGATTGATTGATTGATTGATTGTAATATTTTCTTGACATGCTTGTCAAGTGTTTTTATTAATTTTTTCATAAAAATTTACCTTCTTTCTAAACTATTATTGGGACAACCGTCCACTTTGTTGAATCCCATGTTCCTGAACATGCTGTTGTACACTTCCATATTCTATAGTCATGTATAACTATATCTCCTACTGCATAATTCGTTGATGTCGAATATGTGTCTTGATCTAAACCTAATGCTATTGCTAATTTATACATTCGGTCTAAACCATCTGCAATTAAAGGGGTAGAAGTATCCGGTAAATTTTTATATGGTTTATTATTTGGATTTACCGCCATAATATTCGGCTATTTATATTTGCTCTTAACTATTTTTATAACCTATAACTTTATGAACAAGTATTGCATTTGTAGTTTGAGATAAATTTGCTCCATTATATACAATTGAAGAATAATAAGTAAAAGTTAATTTATTATTTTCAAATGTATATCTGGCATTTCTAATAGAAATAGCTGGAGATGATGTATTTGTAGGAAAAAACAAAGATATATAATTAGCTATTGTTGGCACTTCTATTGTCATATAATGTCCTTTGTTAATTGAATAAGTTATTTTTACATAGTCATAATTATTCTTACTATCCCTTAATGGGATATCATCTCCCACAATTCCATTATCATCACTAAATAATACAGTACCATTTATTAGTTCTTTTAAATAACTACCATCATTTTCTAAATTAGTAGCTGTTATTGGTGTAGATGTATCTGGTAAATCTTTCCAATCTTTTAATGCCATATTAAATGTTATTTAGTATTCTATGAGTTAATCTGTTGTTTTTGTGTACTCCACTATAATAGTTATATCATTAAAAGCATTTTCATCCATATTGCTTCCATATAAAACTCCACATTGTATATTTCCATTTGGATCTGTTGATACAGTATTCCAATCAAAAAATGCTCCTGAGTTATTTAATCTTGAAGGAATAGGCTGATATATTCTTGGATAATCTTTTCTATGTATAGTTCCATATGTTTTTACTATTGTTTCAGCATTTGTTACAGGTAATACATAATTTGATGCTTTTGTTGTAGAATTATACACATATCTATATATAGGCTTACCATCTATCCAAGTGCCAATTACTTGCTCATTTATTGAATAATCATCACTATTTTCATATTTTTTATATTTAACATAATTTGTTGCAGAACCTCCTTTTTCAATTTGAATATTAAAAAATTCAACAGAATTTGTATTTGAAGTTGATGTGGTATTACTATAAAATCTTATTTGATTATTTGCAACTGAAGTAAATGTAAAACTTTTATTACCTGATGTAGTTGTAAAGTCACCACTTGTTGCAACAGTTGTTGACCCACTATATATACCAACTCTTATTGAATTTCCATTAGGATTATTATAAGAAAATGAAACAGTATATGTTTCTCCTACTGTTAAATTTGTTAAAAAATATGATGTTCTACAATATGTTCCTCCACTTTTAACTGTCAAAATATCTTCATTAACAGTAGATGTAGCACTAGCACTAGCTCTATTTTGATTTATATTAAATAGATTTTTACAAATTACATCTTCTACAACTATTTGCCCCATTGCCTCATCACCATTAAGTAACCCATTTAATTTTTGTGCACGTAGTGGTGTACTTGTATCCGGCAAATCTTTGAAGTTGACTAAACTCATAGAGATACACCTCTATTCGATAGAAAAGAGCAAGTATAATCTAAATTAGCCTTGCCCCCTTCCTTTGAGGTGCAATTACTAAATAACTGCACCCCCTTTCGATATAGTTTTTGTATGTATGTATGTATGTATGTATGTATGTATGTATGTATGTATGTATGTATGTATAAGCATAATTTATTTATTATACCCTTGTCAATACTATTTGTTGTCTTTTTTTGTTTTCTTATCATTTTCACTTTCCTCCTTTAATTTGTTTTGATAAGTCATTATTTCTTGTTGTTCAATACTACTTGTCTGTTCGTACAGATTTCTCAAAATAGATTTTAAACAAAATGCAGGTAAACCTGAGTTGTTTATTATTTCTACTATTTGTTGTTCGGTTTCTTGAACAGCAAGTGTTAATGGTTTATTCATGAACTAACCTCCTTTCAAGTTCATCAACTTTATTCATTAATTGTTGTATTACTATTAATTCTAATCTTGATAAATCTTCAGTTGAATATAATTTCATTTTCTTATCATATTCATTTTGTGTTATATGTAATAAAGTATTTAATTTTGTATTTTCTATATCTTCTATTAAAAAACCATAATAGCCTTTATCTCCATATTTCTTTTTATAATCATAAGATATTGTTGGTATATTTTTTATTAGTTCATAAACTTCATTTTTTTGTTTATTAGTTAATTTTTTAATGTTTTTCTTTGTTGCTTTACTAGATGTTGTTGCTATTGTTGCACCATTAGCAGTTAATCTTGATCCTCTTAATGCAACTCCATTATTAAATACAGTAACACTAGCTACTTCACTTGTTCCTGACGCATTACTCATTGTTCCTATATATACACTTGCATAAGAACATCCTTTTATATCAATTCCATTATTACTTGGTGCTCCAACTGTTCCATTTGAATTAGAACTAATTCCAACTCCATAAACAGCACTCATTCTTGCTGCACCATTAAATATTAATGAACCTCCATCACTAGGCCACATTTGTAAATATCCATTAGATAAATTTAATTTTGCTCTATTATTTGATATTTGTCCAGCAGTTATTGTTCCCATGTTTGCAGTAATACTTGATAATTGACTTATATTCATTTTTCCACTTGTAATAGTAGTGTTTGCTATTTTAGAGTTAGTTACTGAATTATCTTGTAGTTTATTTGTGGTAATTGAATTAGCAGATATTCTATCTACATTTAATGTACCACCAGTGATATTTGAAGCATTAATATTAGTTACATTTACATTGCTTCCATTTAATGTTCCTGTTGTTATTTTATTTGCAGATATAGAAGTTATATTTGCATTTCCTATTTGTAATGTTCCACTTGATATAGAACATCCACCTATAGTACCTGCTGTTGCTGTTATTGTTCCAGATATATTAGCATTTGTTGCTGTTACGGTACCTGTTGAACTTACTTTAAAGTTTTTAGAATCTATTGCCCCAGTAGATAAGTTTATTGATGTTCCAGATGTTCCGGAAACATAATTAGAAGATTTTAATGTTCCTGTTTTTATATTACTTGCATTTATGTTATTTACATTTACTACACTTGCATCTATTGTTCCTGTTGTTATATTAGAACCATTTATTGTAGTTCTTCCACTTGTAGATAAATCATCAAATGCAACTTTACCAGTCATTGTAATATTTGCCTCTTTACTATCTAATTCATTACCATTAGCATCTCTTAGTTTAATTGTGATTCCACATTGTGTACCACTTACAAGTTCTGCTGTTATTAATTCTATAGTATGAGGTAATATATTTACACTTGCATCTAATTTTGCTTTTGTTATGAATTGTCCTGTATAAACATTATTAGACATTAATCTTACAAATATATATCCAGATGTATAACCTAACAATTGTATTTCATAATTACCTAATTCTAGTGGAATGCTTGGATATTCATAATTAGTTATAGTTGGTTCGTTTAATAATGATACTGTTCCATCAGCATTATATTTACATTTCTTTGTTACCCTACACAATTGATTTCCATAATCCATTTCAAGTAGATCATAATTGTCAGAATCATAATAAAGTAAATCATCTGGTAATTCATAATCTATATATGTGTTTTGATATACAGTACCAGTTATAGCATTTCCTATTGTATAATCAGTTCCAGCAACCAACAAAGTATAACTACTACCATCAAACGAATAATACTTTCTATAATTGTTATAATAAGTATCTTCTGTTATTTCAAAATCAGTTGTATTTGTAAACCTTAATGTTCTAGTCTTTAAATATGTAGTAGAACTAGGAAACAACGAACTATTAGGATACAAATAACTAATATTATCTATTATAGGATGTATATTAATATTAATTGGTTCAGATTGTGGAACATTCGTGAAATTTACACCTGCATACTCACTTTCTTCTGTTTGTGTAATATCAGCTATATCACCAATTTCACCTTCCACTCTTGCAATTTCACCAGAAGTATATCTATTTGCACTTAAAAGGACTTGTCCTTCCCTTATTTCTGCTCTACCTTCTGATTCACTTATTGCAGTAGTATAATCATTTGTAATCTTTGTTGTAGCACTTGATACACTTAATTCAATACTATCCTTAGTTGTTTTTACTAATACCTTACATACATAACTTGCAGTAATAAATTCAGTAAATTGGTCTATTATTGCCCTTGCATCATAAGCATAATTATCATTTGAATATTCAGATGATTTTACCCATTCTGCTTCATTTAAGTTACCACTTTCTCTTGCTACATTGCATCTATATACATCACCATTGCTTTTTATCCATATATCACCTACTTTATATGGTGCTATAGGATCTATTACAAATATATTTCTAAATCCATCAGAAGTATCTGGATTAGAATTTGCTAAAGCCATAGCTTCATTTATATTGTTATCATCAACCAAATTCCATGAATATTCATCTTCACTTAAATTAAATATATATGTATTACCATTAGTTCTATCATAATATAAATCCCCTATATGAGAATTTTTTGTTTTATCATCAGTCCAATTACTAGCAGGTTCATTTAATAATGTAGGAACTGTATCAAAAAACCAGGTTGTGATTTTTCCATCAACCTGGTCTTCTGTATCAGTCATTCCTTTAAGAGTGCTATCAATGAATTTATATAATATGTTTTCTGTTTTATCTAAACCTAGTTTATTTATTTGTATTTCTTTTCTATTTTGTACTAAGCTATTCAAATCATATCTTCTAATGACATCTTCAGCAGTTATTGCTTTAGGTAAATCATTTCTCATTTGCTATACACCCTCCCATCTCTTATTGTAAATCCTAGTGATTTTAATTTTGTTTCTTTTTCTTTTGCAGTTAATTTTAGTGAATTAATGTAATTAATAACATCTTTATCATAATCATCAAATCCAAAACTTTTTAATAATACTTTTTTATCATTTGCTGTTTTATTTAAGTTATTAACATAATTTACTATTTCATTGTTGTAATTATTAAATGTATTGTATTGAGATTTAATTAATATTGCTTTTTGTGCAACTGATAAATTTAAAGAATTAATGTAATTAATTATTTTTTGTTTTTTAGAACCACTTATAGTTGCTCCAGTATTTTTGTTATAATCACTTTCTATATCTTGACTATTTAATTTAATAAATTCTTTGATAGGTATATTTAATGTTATTAGATTATTTAGTTTTTCATCTGTTGAATAATATTTACCATATAAGTATGCTAATTGTTTATCATTTAAGTTAGTTTTTAATAAATTATTGGCTATTTTTTGATGTTTTTCATTTGCAGTTAATGTTTTATCACCACTTATTGTAGATGATAGTGTTTTATTTGAAATATAATCTGCTAATGATTTATCATTAATACCTATTTTCTTTAAATCATTTAATTCTTTTAATGTATCACTTGCATAGTCTATTTTTTGTGATTTAAAGTATTCTTCATTTGCTTCTGCTTTTGCATAATCATAAGTATTATTAATCATTTTTGCTTTGTCGTTATCAGATGCATTTTTATAAGCACTTGAATTTATTAAATTATTTAGATATTTATTAGCATTTTGTCCAAATGTCTTTTTATATTTAGTATATTCTTCAGCAGACATTCTATATGTATTATCTTTATATTTAACATAAGAATAAGGTACACTAGGTATTACTCCTGTTTCACCAGTTTTATTATAAATATTTTTTATTTCTTTATCTAAATCTGATGTTATTTTTTTTGTTGCTGAATATGGTGCTAGGAAACTTTCGTATGCTCTTTGAATAATATTATCTGCTTGTTCCTTTTCATTACCCCAAATATCAGTTGCTACTTCTAAATTTTGTCTTAATCCTGGTATTTTATACATAATACTTCTTAATGTTTGTTCTCCAAATTTATAAGAACTATTTGCAGATGCTTTTGTTGATCGTTTCTTATCATCTAATGTACTTGCTATTTGACTAAATAATGTTGGAAAAAATTGACCTACATAGTTTTGTCCAACACTTTCTAAAGAACCTTTGATTTTATCTACACCACTTCCATATGAAGTTAATGCATTTGTTAAACCTGACATAAATGACATTTCATTTAATGGATCTAATGTTTTAGCAAGTGTTTCAGATACTACATTCATATCCCATTCTTCTTTTTCTTCTAGTTGCTCATAAGCATTTGCTCCTACAAGTAATGGCATAGCTACTGGTGATAACCAAGAAATTGAATAAGATTTATCTCCTATTTTTAATGAATATTGATTATCTCCTAGTTGTGAATCATACTTATCATCTTTATCATCTCCACCTGCACCATTTAATATTCCTGCTTTTGCAAGTGCATATCCTAGTAATGCAAGTGATGTTCCTGTCATACCTTGTGATAAATTATCTATAAGTTGACTTGCTTCCATATTTCCATGTGCTACTTGATAAGCATCATAAGATATACTCTTTATTAATCCAAGTGGTGAATATTTAACACCAGCTTTTGCAACATTAATAGGAGTTTTCTTAAATGGTACAGTTGCTTCTATTGCTAATCTTGCAATTTTATTATTCTTTTCTAAATTATTAATTTGTGATGCTAACTTACTATATTGTCTAAATGTTGCAATTTCAGCTTGTTCTACAGCATAGTTTTTAGCCTTTTCTACTATCTCTGGATTGTTTTTTATATCAGATTCAGTATTTATACCATTTGCAGTTAAATACTCTTGTAATGTGCTTTGAAATGCCCTTTTACTAAAGAACCAGTCCTCAGCTTCTAATGCATTGCTATTAAAGTTTGCTAATTTCTCTAATGTTTTAGATTTAAAGATTTGTTTTTTGGATTCTAAAGAACTCTTTTCGTTGTATTTGTTTTCACCAGTAATAATATCTTTCATATCATTAGCTGTTTGTTTAGAATAATTTTTGATATAATCTGTTGCTTGTTTCCATGTCTTAGTTCTATTTTTTACAGGTATAATAGTTTCTAATGTTCTAGCCATTGCATTTTTAACTTTAATTGTACCATTCATAGCAACATTTGATACTATATTTCTTATATGTGTTTTAGGATTTCCTAACATTGATAAGTATCTCCAAGCATTTATCTTTTCACCTTTAGTAGTTTTCATTTGGTCTGCTATTTGTTGTTTAAATTGTTCTACTCTATTATTTAAATCTTTTTGGTCATATGTTCCATCAAAATTATAAGCATCTAATACATTTTGTACCATATCAGTAGTTATTTCTACATCTTTAAATGCCTTTTCTCCACGAGATTTAGCTCTTTGAATTATTTTAGTATACATTCTTAATTGACCTTCTGGTGTTAATTTTTTAATAATTGATAATGCTTGAGTTGCTTGTCCTAAATCAGTTCCTAGTATTGCAATATCCATTAATAAATCTTGTGCTGTTTTAGTATCTCCATTTTTAACTGCTTCTTGTAATACCCTCTCAGCAAGTGCTACATCACTAGCCTTAGGTAAAGTATCACTTGTTAGTAATTCTTTAACATGAGATAATGCTTTTTCATAACCATTTACATCTAAATAATTATTAGCTGTATCTACTGACTTTTTGTTTGATTCTACTACATAATTAATTTTTTCAGGATCTAAATCTTTAATTAGTATTTTATCCTTTAATACATCACTTTCAGTAGATGTTCCTACCCATCTTCTTTGATTTTCATCAGAAGAACTTGATTTATTAATACCATTCATTTCTTGTGCTATTTTACTAGCATCTATTTTTAATACATCTTGTTCTTTTGCTAAAGGTATATTTTTCTTACTATTTGGCATATTATATTGTGATATACCATTATTGACATTTTCGTTAGTTTGTGGTATATTTATATTACTAACCAGTGAATTGGCAAAACGCTTGGGCAATTGGAGCCCTTCGCGGAAAAGCCATTCATTGGTTTTATTATTTGTATAAATATTTTTATTTCCCTTTGCAGTATTATTAATAAAATCTTGAATATCATTTTTTTCATAAACAGATGTTAAAGCATTAACTTCTATTTCTGCAACATTTCTATTTTGATGTATAGTAGCTATTAAAGGAACTCCATCTTTATTTTTTGAGTTTAAAATAAATACTTTTGCATTATCGTGAGTTCTTGAATCCATAGCTAATACACTGTTGTCCAATTCAGTAGGAAGATTGTCAATAACACTTCTTGGAACTTGTTCTGAATGTTTTCCAGTTAATGATTTTGATAAATCTTTTTGTGAATAAACAATAGGTTGGTCATTCAAATTAGCATATGATAAACTCTGACTATTTGGTTTGACTAATAATTGTTCACCTGATGGTGTTTTTTTATTTATAAAATCTAACACTTGAGTTTTGAAATTTTTAATATTTCCATTCTCATCAAATGAACTTTTAAATAACTTTTTAAATTTTGTTAATAAATTGTCACTAACACTTATATTATTGTTTGGTAAATTAACTTTTTTTTGCATTTCTTCAACTTGTTGTTCTAATTCACTTATTTTAGTAGCAATTTCTTGTTTTTCTTTTACATCTTTAGTTTCTTTTTGCTTTGCTTTTAATTCTTCTATATTAGACAATATGTTTTCTTCTGTATTTGTTTCTATATTATCATTTGCTTGAATATTTTGATATTCATTAGATATATTATCATAATTTAACTCACTATTATTTTTTGTGGCTTTATTATATTCATTGTAGAAAGTTTCTTTTAATTGTTTAACTTGTTCTTCTGTTAGTTTATTATTACCATCTTGTTCTAATGTTTCAACTATACTTTCAAATTGTGAATTAATATTACTATTTTGTCTTACTGCATTTGGTGTATTAGTAATACCAGCAGATATTGCTCCTAATAAACCAGCATAAAAGTTTTGCTTGTCAAAGAAACTTGAACTATCCCAAGATTCAGCTAAATCTTTGTGGTCTAATACAAATGCTTGAACTTTAGGATCTAACCATTCTTGAATATATTCTTCTCCAAATTCTGACACCATATCTGATATAGCACCGCTTAAAGCCGGATTACTTACAATTTTAGAAGTAACTTTTTCACTTAATAATTTACTGGCAGGTGATTTACCTAGTAATGCACTAGCACCACCTAATAACTTACCTACTCCTAATTCTAGTGCAGAATTAATAATACCATAAGTTGTGGCTTGTTTCTCACTATATCCATCTAATAAAGCTTGATTCCTTGCACTTCCAAATGTAGATAATCCAAAATAAGCAGTACCTAATCCTGTTCCTACTCCTGGTATTGCATTTAAAGCTATACCTGGTAACATGTTACCTATACTTTGAGATACATCAGCATAACCTTTATATAACCAACTATTAGATTCTTCTTTTGCTTTTTGTGCTTTTAAATCATTTAATGATGGTAGATTTACTCTTGAACCATTGTCTTGTTTAAATGAACCACCCAAATCTCTTATATTATCTACTCCTGATAATATAGGAGCAAATACTTTATCAATTCCACT
>Ga0265301_10001297_pt1 | contig 33472 bp, 25 predicted proteins | sample AusTroGonzalo_MG_2_FD_193488 | JGI IMG/M metagenome (GOLD analysis project Ga0265301, IMG submission 193488) | Bovine rumen microbial communities from tropical cattle in Woodstock, Queensland, Australia - Gonzalo_04 | ecosystem: Host-associated > Mammals > Digestive system > Stomach > Rumen ... | reverse complement strand
AACGCCTCTGCGGTCCATAAGTTCGTCTTATCTCTGTCCGTAAAATTACGTGTCGGGTAAGCCACTTTGTCCTTCACCCACGTATCTGTCGGAGCTAAGGCATAATCGAAGAAATGACCGTACTTATAATAGAATACATTTCCACCGTTGACCCCGAAATAGAGATCGCAATTCGAGAATTGATGGGTAAACGTAAAGCCTATTTTCGACTTGCTCAGTGTCTTCAAACCCCACTCTGCGCGATGATGCGCATACACATCCATGATGGATTTCTTTTTGTCATCAAGCCGATATCCAAAATCAAACAAGGTGTTGATATGCCCTAATGCCCCTCGTACATATCCGTGGAAAGGCTTGCCTTCTGCAAAGCGGGTAGGCTGCGAGAGGATCGGACTGAGCGTGATAGCAGGGGTTACATCTGTTGTGAATTCGGAATACTCCACCGAAACGGGTTCGATAGTCGTCTCCACTACAGCCGGCTGCGTGTTAATCTTACCCGCACTCTGTATAACAGGTTGAAAATCTCGCTCTACCGTCACACTGCGGTCGAGTTCGTTTTGGGCGTAAGAGTACAGAGTACAGAATACAGAACACAGACCTATTATGTATCGAATGATATTATTCTTCATCTTCTACCTCCTCTTTTGCTACAGGGTTTTCCAATTGATCCAGTGCAGTCAACCGCGCCTCTATCAGTGCAGGGATATCATCTCCTTGTTGCAGGTAATTCTGCTGCAAAACCAACAGATACTGCCGTGCTTGGAAATTCTCTCCACGTCGCAGATTGATATCGCTGAGCAGAATGAGTGCTCGCGCTAACCAATACTGCTGCTGAGTGTTCATTTTTGTGAACGCCATTACTTGTGCTTCGGCTTCGTCTAATAACTGTTGCTCAAAATACGCTTGCGCCAATAGATACTTGGCTTCTGCGCCTTGTGCCGTTCGCACTTCTTGTGACAGTTGCTCCAGATCCGGCATCGCTTCAATCCACAGTCCTTGTGCAATATATGCTTTCGCACGTCCGTAGAGCGCCACCGTTCGCATCTCATCGCTGATCGGTTTATCAGACAATATCTGGCCTGCCATATCGATCACTGTCTGATAGCGGTTCAGGTGTTGGTTGCAATCCAATATGCCTAAACGAGCGGTATTCACCTGCTTACGGGTGGAAGCCAGACTCAGCATACGATAATATGCATCCGAAGCCGTCGCGTAGTCCTGGTTATCATAACTGATCTCCGCCACCTTCGTTGCCGCTTCTTTTTGATACGGGTTAGATGCCATCTCTGCCAGCACCGCATAGTGCGTCAACGCGTCGGATTTATTACCCATACGGTAATACGAGTCCGCCAGGTAATAACGCGCGTTTGTGCAATAACGACCACCGGCGCAGTATTGCGCTATATATTGAGCGAAGGTCACTGCTGCTTTTTGATACGATGCCTGCATATACTGCATTTCTGCGGCCGCGTAGAGCAGACTGTCTTCTTGCGTAGTGATGTTCATGTTCATTTTCGCCAACTGCTTGGTATAGGCCATATACTCACTCACATTGCCGGTTTCTACATACAATGCCTGCAAAGCCTCCAATGCAGTGTATGCTTCTTCGGTAGCAGGATAGGTCTCGATTGTCTTACGATACGCCGCGATAGCTTGGTTCGTTTGATGTAGATTACGATAGAGCATCGCGCGCTCCAAGGAGGCCTTGCGGGCCAACGTGGAGTTAGGATAAGCCGTCAATAACTGCTCATACGTACCTACCGCTGCTTGCTCTTCATTCAATTGCAATTGCGCTCGCGCTATTTCATATATACCATCATCGGCATAGTCCGAGTTGGGATACGCAGCCACCAATTCGAGTAAGACGGTTATCTTATCGCGGTATTTATGCTGCAGACCTAAAGCATAAGCACGTTGGAAGAGCGCATAGTCCGCGCCTGCCGCCTGCAAAGCACTCACTTGGGCATAGTAACTGATTGCTTGCGTAAAATTACGCGCATTGAAATAGCAGTCGCCTATACGATTAAGCGCATCCGCATACGTGGGGTCCGTGGATTCTATCGCGTCGATATACGTACTGAAAGCACTGCGAGCCGGCTCGTATTGGGTCTGCGAGAAATAACTATACCCTTGCAGATACCGCGCCACCGTGTAATTAGCCGAGTGTCGCGCATCAGGACGGGCGAAGAACGCTTTCGTATCTTGCTCGCTCGCACCGTACGCCCGTAGACGGTAATTCGCTTCCGCCCGCATGTAATAAGCCTCAGTTGTATAACGATCAGATTCTGAGGTATGATTGATTACCTCACTCATCCAATCCACCGCTTGTTGCATCTTTCCTTGCAGGTAACAGTCTGCACCTAATTGATAACGCAAATACTGCTTCGTCTCCCGCATCTTAGGTGTAGGGTTAGGTATCGAATCCAGAGTAGCGATAGCAGCGGCGTAGTTCTTACTTTGCATTAACGCATCGCTGAGCAACTGATACACACTGGCTTCGTATTTGGAATTGGGGAACTTAGTCAAGAATTCATTGAATGCTCGTACTGACTCTCCCAAAGCACTCGATGAACGATACGTGCAGAGCGTGTAGTTATACGATGCCTCTTCCGTCACAGAAGGCGTGAGACCGTAACTGGCTGCAGCCTGGTATGCTAATTTGGCCTGTTCGGGTTGGTTCAAATGCACATAAGCATTGCCTAACGTCAAACAAGCGGCCTCGGAGAGATGGTCATTCTCTTGTTTTACCTTTTTTAATGCTTGCACAGCCTGCTCAAAATGTGCATTTTTATACTCCGCCACGCCTAACATATACAGGTCTTCACGAACCGGCTCTAATTTCTGTTCGGTAGTAGACTGTACATATGCATCCAGCTGTTCTGCTGCCAAGATATAATCGGGGCGAGCGAAATAGATCTCGCCTAATATACGGTGCAACTCGGCATTGTTCTCATTATTCGGATACTGTTGCAACAATGTTATCGCGCGGGCTTCTACATCCTCGGTTTCACCTTGCATGTAACGAATCTGCACGATGTAATAGGGCACCGTTTGCTGGTACTCCTTCACCGTCTCTAACTGCTCCAGCACCGGCAGCGCCTGCGCATACTTGCCATCTTTGTACAAGCAATATGCATAGTAATACGTTGCCCGAGTGGTGTAACGATGGGTACTCTTACTCAACTGTCCGAAATAGATTGCAGCACGGCCATACTCCTGTTGCATCAAATACGCATAGCCACGATAGAACGCATAATCCGTCTGATGAGGACGACTCAGCGCACGAGCCTCTACTTGCTCCAGTATTTTAACGCCTTGTTTGTAATGCCCTTTCTCCACCTGCAACACGCCTTGCATAAAATTCACCTCATCGGCAAACGTGGTGTAAGGATACGCCTGCAAGTACGCCTTCAGGTCACCCGACAATGACTTGTCACGCACCTCAAAACGTGCCTCCAAAGCCCTATACCGCGTCTCCATCTCAGGAGTTTTGGCAAAGGAAGAGGTGATTAGGGAGCCCAAGATGACTAGGGAGCCTAGGACAACTAGTTTGATTTTTATTAATCTCATCTAGCTAATTTTATTTCGTTCCACATCTCCAGCAGCATCTCTTGACTCTCACCGGCATCGTGCATCAACGCGCAGCGGTCAATCGTACTCTTATCCGCATAATAGACAGGGTTGAGATGCAAGGCGTGCGGGTCTAACTCCTCATCGCCTACTACAATCGGTTCTTCGCCAAAGAAATAGGACGCGTCCACTGTCTCCGGCCACTCTTCTTCGTCGTTCTGTGCCTCCAGAATAGTAGCAGCTGCTTTTGCGCCACCGGCACAAGACACATAGCCGATCTCATCCATATTAGCCAAGGCGTTCTCCGCCTTACACATATAATCGATGAAATAGGTAGCAGCTTTCACATTCTTTGCATACTTCGGGATCACCCAACCGTCAAACCATACGTTCGAACCTTCTTGAGGCACGATATAATCCAACAGTACTCCCATCTCTGCCGCCTCTTCGATTGCGAATTGAGCGTCACCTGACCAGCTGAGGTTCAACCATGCTTTGCCTTTGGTCATCTCTTCTTTACCGAAATCCACTTCCCATCCGCAAATCTGTTTCTTAGCCTCCAAGAGGATTTGTTTAACAGCCTCCACACGCGGCTTGGTGATGTTACGAACCAACTCGTCGCGGTTAACCGTACCGGCCTCCAATTCATCATGGAAAGCATACAGCACCAGCACAGAATAGACATCGCGGAAGGCGTCCTTCATCAGAATACGATTCTCGAATTTAGGATTGAGCACGGCTGCCCAAGAAACCAGATCCTCACGGTTAACGAACTGCGGGTTATAGATAAAGCCCGTCGTGCCCCACATGTAACCTACTGTGTAATCGCTCACCTTTACATCCGGCTTCGGTGCCATTTGTTGGAACTTACTCAGCACAAACGGCGAGATATTATCGAAATAATAGATGCTGTCTGCAATCAAGTCCTTCTGAATAGGAATTAGCAAGTCCTTTTTCAGCATACGCTCGATGATATACTCCGACGGGCAGAACACGTCATAGTCCTCGTGTCCTACTTCAATCTTTGTCAGCGCGGTCTCGTTGATATCAAAAGTCTCATAAACGAGTTCCACTTTCTCGCCCGTCTGATCAAAATACCACTGCTCAAAATTAGCCTTCACTTCGGGATTGATATAATCCGCCCAGTTCAGCACTTTGAGTTGATGCGCACGGTCGGCACCGCCGCAAGAAGCAAACACGATGGCTACTACAGCCAACATCGCAACTAATCCTTTTTTCATTTTTCTTCGTTTTTGTTATTTCGTATATTAATAATGATCAATCCAACTAACATCACCAGCAAGATGATGGTAAATAACGGTCGCAACTCCGGCGTCAAACCGCCCTTCCGTGCGTCTGAGTAGATGAATGTACTGAGTGTCTCCAAACCGCCGCTTCCTTTTGTAAAAAACGTCACACCGAAATCATCTACACTCAGCGTCAGCGCCAAGATGAAACCGCTCAGCATGCCCGGCCATAATTCCGGCAACATCACCATCCGTAGCGCTTGAGCAGGCGTAGCGCCCAAGTCCAACGCTGCTTCGTACGTATTGGGGTTCATCTTACTTAACCGCGGTAACACACTCAGTACCACATACGGTGTGCAGAACACTACATGGGCGATGCACACGGTCGCTAATCCTTGACTCATACCTAAAGCCACAAACAGCAGGAACAGCGATATACCGGTGATGATATCGGGGTTAATCATCGGCACGGAGTTCAAGAACGACACCACTTTGCGTTGACGTGCCCGCATGTTATATATACCGATTGCTGCCAAGGTGCCTAAAATAGTGGAGCACACCGCCGCTATCAAAGCGATTATCAACGTATACATAATCGCGCTATTCAAGCCCGCATCCGCACGGCCGGAGAATAAGTTGGCGTACAACTCCATCGAAAACCCGGTCCAGTTACCCAGGATCTTGCTCTTTGTGAACGAGAACACTGCAATCAGCGCGATCGGCGAGTAGATGACCAGCAGCAATAACCATAAGTATAACTGCGAACCATAGTGTCGTCTATTACCCATCCGCTTGCGACGAAGCATCTCTTGCTCAACGCTCGACAACTCTTTCTCTTTCCGTCGGCCATAAAGGATGTAACATCCATACATGGCGGTTCCTACAAGTGCCAACCCCGCAAACAGCCACCAAATCCATCCTTTTCCGCGTTGTGCCTTACTCGTTGCAGTTACCACATACTCCTCAAAAGCGCCATACGCATTTTGCCGTAACACCCGTTGTCCGCGGTTCTTCACCTCTTTATGATTGCGCCAAACGGTCCAACGCACATCTCCCTCATCTGTGTAACTGTACACGCTATCGCCCCAAGCATCCAAACCTGCCACCGGTTCATTCACAAACACAAAATCCAGAGAGTCTCTCCTTTGGACATCGTACATCGTACATTGTACATTGATATTGACCTTCTCCGCGCTATATACCTCCGGAAACTCCGTCAGCACTTTCGTCTCCCCCGTTGCACCCACTTTCAGTGTATAGGTCAAGTTCGATTGTGCCCAAGCGCTGAGACAAGTCACCAATAACAAATCACAAATTACAAATACTCGTCTCATACGAGTCCCCCTCCTTCCTCTTTCGCATCATTGTCGCCAAAGAACGACGTTACACCGATGATCACTAACAGTACCAAACTTAGTACCGCACCGTAGTTTAGTAAATCCGTTGTGGTGATATAGTCTTGAATCAAACTACCGAATAGTTTAATGTTATTATGCGTCAGTAACTCCGCTATCGCGAACGTACTAACTGTCGGCATAAACACCATCACAATACCGCTATACACTCCCGGCATACTGAGCGGCACAATCACTTTCCAAAAACTCTGCCACCGGTTGGCACCCAAGTCCTGCGCAGCCTCAACCAGCGACGTGTCCATCTTCTGCAAGGTGTTGTAAATCGGATAAATCATGAACGGCAAATAGTCGTAGCACAATCCGAACAACAACGCCCCTTCGCCCAGCGGCAGCCCCAAAATATTAAATAACTCTACCGTGGCCACCGTCCGCAAGAGACAGTTGATCCACATCGGCAGGATAAAGAGCATCGCCATCACCTTTGGCGTCTTAAAATCTTCCATCGCCATGATATACGCCGCTGGATAGCCGATCAGCAGACACAACGCTGTATTAAACAACGCAATCATCAGCGAGTAGAAGAATGTATGGATGGCTTCACTATGACCAAAGAACTTCGCGAAATTGTGCAGTGTGAACGCACCGTTAATATCTGTCAGCGCGTAGTATCCCACCAAAATAAGCGGCAGTACCACAAACAGCAGCATAAACAGCACATACGGCCACGCCCATGTTCTCCGCGAAGAAAATATTTGTACGAGCTTACTCATTTCCCTTCACTCCTTCAATCCTTCACCCGTTCAACCTTATCAATCTTTATCTTATTCGGCTTAATCACGATTCCCACACGGTCACCATCATCCCACACATCGTTCGTATTCACATATAAATCATGTCCCTCGTCCGTACGGATGGTCAGATGGTAGTGGTTGCCTTTGTACAAGATAAAATGCACCTCGCCGCTCAAGGTTCCTTCTTCCTCGTAGTCCTGCAAGTCGATATCGCGGAACTTAACACGCACTTGCACTTTCTCTCCTTCTTCAAAGCCCTCTAACTGCTTCTCTTCCACTTCCCACTCGGCGTCCAAGAACCAAACCTTACCATTCTTCAGCACTTCACCTTCGAAATAATTATAGATATAGTGCTCTTTCTTCATAATCTGAATATCCTCCGGTCGAACCAGCATCCCCACTTCCGTTCCGGGCAAGTACTCATGATAGTCCTGAATCAAGAACTCATATCCGTCCGGTGTTAACACACGCATCTCATAATGTACACCCTTGAAAATACAAGTCTGCACCTCACCGTACCATTTGGTGAACTTGCCCTTCGGCACGCGGTCCTCAGCGTCGTCGTCTTCATTGGCCACAACTTGTCCACGCTTCTCGTCTTCCTTGCGCCACAAGTAAATATCCTCCGGCCGAATGACCACATCCACAGGTTTATTTTCGCCAAAGCCGGTATCGATACAATCGAACTCCTGCCCGCAGAACTCTACGCGTTTATCGCGAATCATCGTTCCGGACAAAATATTACTTTCGCCGATAAAATCCGCCACAAAGCAGTTCTGTGGCTCGTTATAGATGTCTGTCGGAGTACCAATTTGTTGAATCTTACCCTCGCTCATCACAACAACCCGATCACTCAGCGTTAACGCCTCTTCTTGATCGTGGGTGACATAGATAAAGGTAATACCCAGTTTCTCATGAAGTTCCTTCAACTCAATCTGCATATCGTGCCGCATCTTGAGGTCCAAGGCCGAGAGCGGTTCGTCTAACAGTAATACCTCCGGTTCATTCACAATAGCACGAGCTATCGCCACACGTTGTTGCTGTCCTCCACTCAGAGTATCCACTTCTCGTTCCTCATAGCCCGTTAAGTTAGCCATCTTCAACGCCCGACGCACTTTCTTTTTAATCGTCTCGGGATCCTCTTTCTTCAGCTTTAAACCGAACGCTACGTTGTTAAACACATTCAGATGCGGGAATAAGGCATACTTTTGGAATACCGTGTTCACCGGTCTTTGGTACGGAGGGGTCTTGGTCACATCCTCGCCTTTGAGCAAAATCTCACCCGACGAAGCCACTTGAAAACCTGCGATGCAACGCAACAGCGTCGTTTTACCGCATCCCGAAGGACCTAAAATCGTGACGAACTCGCCTTTCTCTACTTGCAAGCTGACGTCATTCAACGCGTACTTACCATCCTCGAACTGCTTCGATACATGGTTCACTTCAATGATAAACTGTGGTCTTTTTGCCATCTCTTCAACTAAATTGGACTACGATAGTCAAAATACATAAAATCTTGTTTTTAGTTACTACTTTCGCGCATAAAAAACATTATTACGCGCTCATTCGCACGCCTACTGCGCACACGTGCATATAAAATGCGCTGCAAAGGTACAACAAATATTTGGAATAAACAAGGATTTTGGCAGAAAAATCAATTTTTTATTCAATCTCTTGCGTATATGAGAAAAAAATGTGTACCTTTGTGCACAATTTGAGTTATTTGAGTGAAAAATTGAACATTGTTGTATAGGTATTGCGCTCGTATCGCCTTCGTTCCGCGTTCGTTGCGAGCCCGTACCGCAAAATAGAACATTAGTACGGACTCTATATTTTGGTGCCAAACCTGCAACAAACCCTTTGTTCATTGCGAATTGTTCATTGTTAATTGAAAAAAAACGCACAAAAATTTGTATAAGTGCGTTTTTTTTCGTACCTTTGCAGCCGGAAACAATTATCGCAAGATGAAAAAGAAACCTTTTCTCAAGATAAACGAATGGCGTCAATCATTGCGTCAGAAAATGCAGTCTGCCAAGCAGTGGACTGATGAACATGTTGAAGAATGGCATCATAAGCAGGAGTCTTATGGCGAAGAGGCGGAGGCCGCAGGCGGACATGAGGGCATACAAGGAAGAATAACATTCTTAACCGTTATTCGTATCATTCTGGCGGAATTAGGTGAAACGGAATATTGGCGGACTATTGGACAGCTCTTCTGGCGTCCTGGATACATGATTTCGGATTTTCTCAACGGCAAAAGAAGGCGGTACTTAAAGCCGTTTCAACTCCTAATTGGGACCTCAATTCTCCTTGCTGTCGCGCTTACTATCGTACCGGCTTCGGTTGAGAAAGCAGAATCAATAGAGGTGAACTTTGCGCAGAAGTTAGCAGCGCAAAGCGAAGAACTTACAGAAAAAGAGAAAGCCAAGTTGAATCCTATTCGTGTCGGCTTGAAATACGTGGATAAATACCGTCATTGGAAAGAGGAACACATGGCATTAGGTTTGCTGACGGCGTCTATTATGTCTATCTTCTTCACATGGCTGTTGTTCCGCAAATCATCGCGGCGTGCCAATGATTTTGTGCAGTCGAAGGACAAGAAGGCGAACTATAATTTCCCCGAAATACTGACGATACTGATTTTTGTAGCGGCGCAGTTGCAGTTTGTCAACACTATTTGGGTGTTGGTAGTGGGGTGGTATAAACCGATGCTGTCTCTCGATCCCTTTGTGTTTGACTGGTTTGTGACGTACATCATCATGTTCATCGATTACCAGCAACTCTTTGGCCGCAAATGGTACAGCACCCTTTGGCGTACCTTTATCTGCATTATATAAAAGGTGGCTACTTTGCCCGCAGCCAAGTCTGGTTTCTGCCTAAGAAGCCTCGTTTGTCCAATGAACCTCTGAGTACTAATTTGCCGTCCTTCAGATAAATCTTCCCGTAATAAAACTTACCGCTTTCGGGATCCAGCACGCGGCCGCCTACCAATTCGCCCTTCTCGGCTTTCATCCCGCGGATAATAACCAGTCCCTCTAAGGGCTTATTGTGGTCTGCTCCTTCGCACTCAGTGCACAGCAGACCCGGTTCGCCAACCAGCATTTTGGCAATCTTGCCGTAGTATAATCCGTCCTCTGCCTGATAGATGGACACTATCGAACGCTCCTCCGAGGTCCTATCATCTACCGTCTTCCAATTACCTACGATTTGATCTACCTGTCCAAACGCATTCGTTACTCCGCAAAACGCCAGTAGTACCGATAAAATAAAAAGATTTTTGTTCATAATATATCTATTTTTCGCAAATTGCATGCAAAAGTACTATTTTTTTTGCACATATGCAAATTTTTTTGTAACTTTGTCGCGGTTTTTATGCGCATATGCGCGTTAGAATAAGGTATGAAGTTAGTTTTTGCATCTAATAACGAACATAAACTGTCGGAAGTTCGGGCGATTATGCCGGCACATGTGGAAGTGCTGAGCCTGCATGACATCGGCTTTGAAGCTGACATCGAAGAAACAGGTACCACGCTCGAGGCAAATAGTGCTATCAAGGCCCAAACGATCCATCAGTGGCTACGTGCTAACCAATCCAGCCAACCCATAGAAGGCGTCTTTGCGGACGATACGGGCTTGGAGATAGATGTCCTCAATGGCGCTCCGGGAGTTTATACCGCCCGCTGGGCTGGCGAACCGGCCGCTAACCGTCGTAAAGCTTTGCAGGAACTAGCCAACCAAACCAACCGCCATGCGCAATTCCGCACAGTAATCACGTTAATCCGTGGTGAAGAACAGGTCCAGGTAGAAGGTATCGTCCGTGGCTCAATGGCAACGGAAGAACGTGGAGAGAGAGGCTTCGGATACGACTCGCTCTTTATTCCCGAAGGCTACGACCGCACCTTTGCTGAACTGCCGGCGGAAGTGAAAAATAGCATTAGTCATAGAGCAAGAGCGCTTGCTGAACTCGTCAAAATAATTTAGTCAAATGGCTATAACCAAACAGTACATCATGAGAAAGAGTATATTCATTGTTTGCTTGTTGCTCCTTTCCTTTACCGCGATAGGCAAAGAAACTAAATGGACATCCCATTTTGCGTACAATAACATCACGCAAATAGCGGTCGCCCCAGATCGTGTCTATGCTATCTCTGACGGTAGTCTCTTTAGCGTAGAAAAACAATCCGAGAAGATTCAAACGTACGACCGTCAATCAGGATTGCATGGAACAGGTATCGCTTGCATCAGTTATGACTCCATTTCGGAGATTCTCATGATTGCCTATTCCAATGGTCAGATAGATGTCCTTTCAGCGCACGGAGTGCAGTACGTAGGAGGCTTGTATGACAAGGATATGGTACAACAAAAAACAATTTACAATGTTACTTTCCATAATCGTACAGCCTACTTGGCCACCCATTTTGGTATCCAAACATTCGACTTGCGCGAGAACAAAATGGTGGACACCTATTGGCTACGATCTAACGGACAAGAGACGCCTATCAGCGATATTCGTATTATTGGAGACTCTATTTATGCGTTCGGAGGAAACTATGATAAAATCAATAAGGTCCTTAAGAATGATAGTCTTTATTCAGCAGCGCTCACGGATAATATAGTGGACTATCGCTTCTGGAAACGTGAGAAAAATACCGGCCGTATAGCCCAAGATACCGAAAAAGGTAAGCACTATTCCGATGCGACCAGCGATTGGTACGCGGGAGGAGCTAATGGTATTAAGCGAATTACTGAGGCAGGCACGTTGCACTATAAACCTGAAGGTCCATTAGTCAATATACCGTATCGTATCTGCGTCTCACAAGGCAGAGTCTTTGTTCTTCAAGGAGGACGAGATGCTGTCCAATTTGGCAGGGATGGTGTCGTCATGATTTATGATGATGGTCATTGGACGAATATTCCTACTGACTCCATTCGACCGTATTCCCAACAGAAGGTGTTTGACTTCATGAACGCAGCTGCTGATCCACGTGACAAAAACCATTTCTTTATTACCAGTTACGGAACAGGCTTGTATGAGTTTCAAGGCACACGATGCATCAAACATACAATTGCGGCAGATGATAACCCTATTACGTCAGCAGCTGCTTCTAATCCTTCACAGTACACTCGTTTGGATGCGGCGGTATATGATTCGGATAACAATCTGTGGTTCATTAATGGAGGAGGTGTCGCAATTATTAATAAACTCATTTGTGTCGATACGGCAGGAGTTATGACAGGTTTAGCAGTGGCATTTAATGGAGATAATTTAGCCCTAAATACTGCCTCAACACTCGTTCTGGATAATAGAATTAAAAATTTCAAATGGTTCGGCACTATGCGTGCGAATACGTGTGTCATTCTATTAGATGATGCTGGTACTCCTTTGGATAATACTGATGACCGTGTGATGAGGCGAACCAATTGGACCGACCAAAAAGGCCAAGAGTTTCTTCCTGTGAATATCTTTACGATGCAACAAGATTCTCAGGGACGTCTCTGGTTAGGTACAGAACAAGGACCGGCCTATATTGACTCTGGAACTGATTTCTTCGCATCCGATGCAATAGTTATTCCTGATGTGTTAGACGAAAACGGAGAAAATCCGATGTTAACACAAGAGATAAATGGAATCTGTTTTGATAATGATGGTAAGGTGTGGATTGGAACCAAAACATTAGGTGTTTATGTCTTGAATAGCGAAGCAACAGAAATCGTTGCACACTACACCTCGGAAAACTCTATTATGCCTTCAGATTTGATTCTCTCATTAGCATGTACAGAACAAGGAATCATATTCATTGGAACAGGAAATGGTTTGGTGTCTTGTGAGCCAGGTTCGTCACCTGAAGGAGAAACCAATGTCAATGATGCGCACCAAGATAATTTGGATCCGGGAACAATGCAACGTTGGCGTTTACATGCTGCATATAATAACCCTCAAGTCATAGTTCCTACACCCAAACGGATCTATGCAAAGGCTGAAGGCTCACTATTCTACTTGGATAGATCTTCCGACCATTTGGAGTATTTGAACAAATCCACTGGATTAAATGGCAATACAGTTACTCACATTGCGTATGATCCTACTTCACGTCGCTTGATAATTGCATATGAAGATGGTCGAATAGATTTGTTGGACGATGAAGACAATATAACGCAAATGCCTGATTTGTTCATGAAAGCCTATGCCATTTCTACCTCTGTCAATTCAGTGGCAGTTGGCAATAAGAATTGTTATTTGGCTATGCCATTTGGTATAGTTGCTGTTAATACAAAAAAAGCCATTGTAAGTGATACATACTATATTGGAGAAGACGCGGGTTCAGTGAATGTGCTGCAGGTGCTTGAAGACAAAGATTCTTTGTACGCATTCACGCAGGATAGAATCTATTCTGCGGCATTAAAGGACAATTTAGTTGATTTCCATTTTTGGCACAAGCGGAATTTACCGGCTGGAAAACTCAAAAATGCAATTTTGCATAACGAAGAAATCTATATCCTGCAAGATAGTGTTTTATACCGCAGAAAAGCCGAGAGTTGGCAACAAGTGTTACCGCAAAAAGTGGCTTGGATTCATGCCTCTGGAGGGAAGTTTCTTCTTGCTTTTTCCTTCTTCGACGTAGCACATTTAGACGATGAAGATAATATCAAACCGGTTAGTACTCGTTATGTAGCGAATGATGCAATTTATTCACAAGGAGAATATTGGTTGGCAGAGCAAAATGTGGGCTTAATACGTTTAGGAGTAGGAGGTGATGATTACTTTCATGCGGCGGGTCCTAACGACAATATAGGTTACACCATGTGCTCTGCGCACGGACAAATCTATACGGCAAATGGCGGACGTTGGGCAGTTCAGAATATGAACATCGGAAAAATTAATATTTTCAATGGAACGACCTGGAAACGTACTTATTATAGTACAATTAGAAGCAAGACTGGACAAGACGTCCGAGATATAGTAAGCATTGCAGTGGATCCGTCTGATGCAGGGCATTTCTTTGCGGCTACCTATGGTACAGGTGTATATGAATTTAGAAATTATGAGGATACTATTATTCATTATAGTATACATAACAGTACGTTAAAAGCTGTGAATAACACTATTGACCCTGCTTATTATACCCGTACGGATGGCGCAATGATGGACTCGGAGCGAAACTTATGGGTACTTAATGCAACAAGCATCGGTATGCCTCTACACGTACGTACGGGAAAAGGGAAATGGTATGGTATCCCTCTCATGAATAAAGGAGAGAACCTAAGATTATATACTCCTGCCGGTATATGGATTGATAGACGAAATAGTCATAGAAAATGGTTGATGGATCAACGCAATTTACCGGGTGTAATCTTGTTTGATGACGGTGGAACTCCGACTTATACCGGAGATGATCGTTGTATTAAACGTGCTACTTTCACCGATCAGAATGGTCGTATACTATCTCCGGCTACTTTTCATAGTTTTGCTCAAGATCACAAGAATCGCATATGGATAGGAACACCTAACGGGATCATTCTTATCCCGGCCAATGTCGACTTCTTTACAAGCGATAAATGTCAACGAATCATCATTCCTCGCAATGATGGAACCGGCTTAGGAGACTATTTGTTGGGAGATGAACAAATCAACTGTATGGCAGTAGATGGCGGAAACCGAATGTGGATAGGTACACAAAGTTCAGGACTCTACCTTATCGAAGACGACACAATCACAGTAGCCCACTTTACGCAATATAACTCGTTGTTGCCGTCCAATAATATCCTTTCGATAACCATCCATCCGCAAACAGGAGAAGTGTTTGTGGGCACAGACAAAGGCATCGCTTCCTATCGTAGTGACGCCAGTGAACCGGCTGAGGACTTTAGTAAAGCCTATGCATTTCCCAACCCCGTTCGCCCTGACTATGGAGGAATGATAAGTATTGCTGGCTTAATGGATGAAACTACTGTCAATATTGTAGACGCCGGAGGTAATCTGGTTTGTAAGACGCGTAGTAACGGCGGTATAGCTGTATGGGATGGTAATTTATCAGATGGGCATCGTGCAAAATCTGGAGTATATACAGCGCTCTGTAACGAACCAAATGGGAAACATACGGTAGTAAAAATACTTGTTGTTCGCTAAATGATGATAAAAAAAGAATTCCAATATCTTATATGGGCAATTTGTGCGACTGTATGGGCAACAGTGTGCTTTATTTTACCGGATTATGCAGATAATCCTATTTCTGCTTTTAATACTTTTATTACGATAGGAGTTTATCTTGTGGCATTAGGAGGTGCTTCATTTTGGGTACTATATCTAGCCGGTTTAAATAGATACGTGGCTTATTGTTTTCTGCCTGTTTTTGGAATAGGAGGTGCAATAGTGTCGTATTATCGTGTGGCTTTCCATGCTACAATCACTCCGATGATTATTGATGCCACTTTACACACAAATACAGGAACAATTGCAGGGGTAATTAGTTGGCAATTAATAGGATGGATTGGCCTAAATATTCTAATTGTTATTGGTCTAATTTTGTGGCGTAAAAAGTTATATGATTTGCCCAACAGAAGGGTACACGCTTTGGTCGTTTTGGGATTATTATTGATATATTACAATGCTAATAGTCGTCTACATATTTCTATCAATCAGCGATATCCCTATAATGTTGTACACTGTTTCATTGAATACTGCTTGCAACAACAAGAACTTCATGACGAGCGCATAGCACTTGCTTATGAGGAGACAAATATTCCCGATAGTATCGATATTATTTTTGTACTTGGAGAAGCCGCTCGTGCAGATCATATACAACTTAATGGATATAGCAGAGAAACGACGCCTCTATTGTCTAATCGTAAGAATGTTGTGAGTTTGCCTCATATATACAGCGAACATACGTATACATCCACTAGTGTTCCTTTGATTTTATCGCCGTCAGATAGCCTGCACCCGGAGTTCTGTGGCACACACAGTTCATTTATTCGAATATTTTCCCAATGCGGTTTTTCTACAGCGTGGATTAGTAATCAAGATAACGGAAGAACCTATTTGTCCTTTATCCACGAATGTGATACGATTATTTTCCCTAATCCCAGCAAATCTGTGTTTGTGTTTGATCCTTGGTATGACGAACAACTATTACCACCATTAGATACTTTATTACTTAATTATTATGCTCGTAATTTATATGTCTTACATACAATAGGAAGTCATTGGTATTATAATCTACACGTTCCGCCTACACAGCAATATTTCAATCCCACTACAGAAAATCGTATTATTACAGAAAATGCAGCCGAACAAATTATCAACTCGTATGACAATACCATCCGCTACATGGATATGATAGTAGATAGTATTATTCAAAGGATGGAAAATAGATGTGCACTTGTCATATACCTTAGTGATCATGGGGAATCATTAGGAGAAAATGGCTGTTATCTTCATGCAGCCGAAACAGAATCCCTCCATCTTCCGGCTTGTTTTATTTGGTATAGTGACGCTTACGCAAAATTATTTCCAGCAAAAATCCAAGCTCTTCAACGCAACAAAGACAAGCGTTATCGCACAGATTTCTTGTACCATTCCATCCTCTCAGCGGCGGGCATAAAGTCAGAAGGAAGTGAGGGTTTGGATGTTTTCTCTGTAGACTCTACTTATGTCAATCAATAAACGCGTTACTTGGGCGGATAGCATAAAAGGATTTTCTGCTATGATGGTAGTGCTCTACCATGCTGCAGTACAACCTGAGGTAAAGGCCATCTTATACATATTATGCTTGCCGGGATTTTTCTTCGTTTCTGGTCTATTTGCTAATGTGGACATGAAACCGGGTGCATTCTTTCAACGCAAATCGATGCGTTTGATTATACCATATACTATCTTTGGCGTTTCATGCTGGATTCTATGGCTGGTTATCGGTCGCAAGGTAGGTGCAGATACGGATCAAGATGTGTGTTGGTGGCTTCCTCTATGGGGATTAGTGTGTGGCAAAGTGGAATTACTTATTCAAAATCGTCCATTGTGGTTTCTTTGCTGCATGCTATGTACGGAGTGGTTGTATTATGTCCTAAGTCGAGTATCATACGGTATCGTGAGATGGTTGGGTGCATGTCTGATAGCTTGCCTTGGCTGCGTTCTAAGTGTTTTCCATAAAGTTGGCATATGGGAGATAACTGCGGCAATGTTGGTCTTCCCGATCTATGTGCTTGGAGCTGAGGGAAATGGTTATTTTTGCGCACATGTGAAGCAATGTAAGAATTTTTTGTGGATCCTGATACTAATTCTATCTATTATCGGAATTTCAATTGGTTATTTCTGCAACCCGGATTATCATATTTCAACATGCCAAGTGGGTAATCCTTTACTATTTTATATTGCAGTGTTTAGTGTTGTAGGCTTCTGGTTGACCATTGCTATCGCAATTGATAAAAAATTCGGCTTTGTGAGATGGTTAAGTTATTTAGGGCAAAATACGCTGATAGTTCTTTGTACACATCTTCCTCTCTTTGGTGCAATTAAAGGTGTAGCTATGCTTTGCGGTGTTTCCCTTTCTTTCTTTGTAACAAATATAGGGAGCCTTGCCTTGTGGCTTAGCTCACTTGTACTACTGTTCCCGTTAATTTATATTATCAATCGTTTCTTCCCGTTTTTGATTGGCCGGAAACGGTCTACCCCCTAATCAACTTCATAAACTCCTCCCGCGTTTTGGCTTGATTGAAGGCACCGGTGAAGTCGGATGTGACTGTCATCGCGTGCTGTTTCTGCACTCCGCGCATCTGCATGCAGAGGTGCTCCGCTTCGATAACCACCATCACTCCCAGTGGGTTAAGCGTGTTCTGAATACAATCTTTGATTTGCGTTGTAAGGCGTTCTTGCACCTGCAGTCGCCGCGCAAACACATCCACTACGCGTGCAATTTTACTTAGTCCGGTGATGCGTCCGTTAGGAATATATGCCACATGCACTTTGCCGAAGAACGGCAACATATGATGTTCACAAAGCGAATAGAAATCAATATCTTTGACCACCACCATCTGTCGATAGTCTTCCTCAAAAAGCGCAGAGCGCAAAATAGCCTCCGCGTCCTCGTTATAACCTTTGCACAAGAATTGCAAGGCCTCGCCTACACGATGCGGGGTTTTAATCAAACCCTCGCGATTCGGATCTTCGCCTATCTGTGCCAGCACTGTTTGTACCGATTGTGCGATCGTCTCCGTCACTTCCGGACGGCTGTGAAAGTCCTGCAAATTCATTGTCTTACTTTGATTTTGTCCCGCACAATATAGGTGTCACCGACCATGTTCGGGTATAATTGCACAAACAATTTCTTGTACTCGCGCGCCTCTTCATAGGTGCGAAAATCGCCAATGCGCACTTTCCAAAACGGCGGCAGATAGGTCACATAAATGGTCTGATTAACTTTGTCTTTGAGTCGCGTCTCAAGGTTCAGCGCCTCACTTTTGGCAGTCTGTTGTTGGTTGGATGAATAAATCTGTACGCGGTACCCGTCTATTTCAACTAACTCTCGACTGCCGAACATCGCGGTCTCTAACAGTTCTGCAACCGTGCTGTCTTGCACCACCTGCACGCCTAGCATAGAGTCGAGTAGGTTGGGGCGTTGAATAGCCTCTACCATCGTGTCTTGAACCAAAACGATAGTATCTTCCGCTCGCATACTACAGATGGCGAGTAGTAGACCCAATATGATTGATAATTTCTTCATTCTCTGTTTAATATCTAAATGAACTACCACCGACGAACTCACGTAAGAACGAAGTAGGCGGAATCTCTTTTTCGGGAATTGGAATAAAATACTGCAGGAACTTCAGCAGCCTGTGCGCCTCCGTATATTCCTCGCAGAACTTTGGTACCTCCTGCAAAATAGGCTCAGCGTGACGCTTCAGCACGGCAAACTCAAACAGCAACGCAGAGTTAAACATCACATCCGCTTCCTCTTGGAACGGATACACCCATTTGGTCTCTCCGCGCACCACAGACGGGCATCGTGCGATAGTCTCTCTTGCCGAGAAATTGCGGTACTTATAATCTCGCACGATACGACGCAGCAAACGAATGTCGGTAGTAGGGATCCAGTTATGATTGTCAATATTGATGGTCGTCAGCGCAGAAACGAAAATCTTAAACGTCAGGTTACTATCTACGTCAGGCAGCACACAAGGATTGAGTGCATGCAGACCTTCAATAACCAGCACTGAGTCTTTCTGCAACTTCAACTTGCGCCCCCTAAACACGCGCTCACCAATGGTAAAATCATAAGTCGGCAGCGATACTTCCTTTCCGTCCAATAAATCATGCATTTGCTGTTGGAAGAACGGTAGATCAACAGCTCTTACGTCTTCAAAATCCCATTCGCCATTCTCATCTCGCGGCGTATCCACACGATTGACAAAATAATCATCCATCGACAACACCTCCGGCTTGATACCATCCACTAAAAGTTGTATTTGCAGACGTTTGGAGAAAGTGGTTTTACCGGATGAAGAAGGGCCGCTAATGAATACAATCTTCGGTCGTTTCTCGGCAATCGCATCAGCCGTTTGAGCAATTTTCTTCTCGTGCAGCGCCTCCGCCAGTTTAATCAACTCAAACGAACGTTTGTCTTTGCACGCAATATTAAAATCACTCACGTTATTGATGCGCAGCAACTTATTCCAACGGTTGTATTCCTGGAAGATGGAAAACATCTTTTCCTGTTGAATCGAGTCCTCCAATTGGTTCGGATGCTGACGATTTGGAATACGAACTAGCAAACCATCCTTGTAAGGCACTATGTCAAACAGTGTGATATAACCCGAACTGGGCAGCAGGACATTGGTATAATAATCAATAAAATCACCCATCCGGAAGTAACGGCAATAAGGGTTACCCAAGGTCTCGAAGATTGAACTCTCGTTATTGTATCGCTCTGCGAATAGTTGTATCACTTCTTTCGTCTGCTTCTCTTCCTCGTATATGGGCCTGTCCTCTGCGATGATTTGCTGCATGCGTTCTTTGATGGCCTGCACCATTTCCTTGGTGATTACAGGAGGCTCCTTCGTGTCGTCCGGATGTGTATTCTTGTCCTGATGCCACTGAAGCGTGCAGTAATATCCTTTGTTAATCGGGTGCTCTGCACGTAAGTCCATCGTCGGATACAACTCATTCACCGCGCAAGCCAAAACCATACTCAATGTCCGCACATATACGCCCATTCCACTTGGCGAACTGGCGTCCAAGAACTCAATATCTTTGGGCTTATACAATAAGAAATTGAGATTCTCTACTTTGTAGTTCACATGCGCCGCGATGATAGGATACTTCAACTGAATACCCAACAAATCTTTGAGCTCAATAAGTGAAATCCCTCGTGGAACGTCGTGGTACGTACGAGTGTTCTTACAGTAGATAGTGATGGTTGGCTCCATAGATTAATTATCAATTGTCAATTGTCAATTATCAGTGTTTTTTCTATTTCCAAAGTTTGTTGCAAAAGACATGCCATTTCGCTTAAACGAACTTGATTAGCAGCGTCAGAGATCGCCTGCTCAGGGTTCGGATGCGTCTCGATAAACAACCCATCCACGCCCACAGCCACGGCTGCTCGCATCAAATATGGCACCATAGCACGATTGCCTCCGGTGATACCGGCTTGTGAAGAAGGTTGTTGAACAGAGTGAGTGGCATCAAAGATAATCGGGCAACCGAAACTTCGCATCTCCACAAGCGAAGTCATGTCGACAACCAATCGCCCGTATCCGAAAGAAGAACCTCTTTCTGTCAGCCATATAGTACCCTGCTGCACAGCCCCGGGTGATACTTGCTCTATCTTCTCAATCGCTCCTTTCATATCCCACGGTGCCATAAACTGCCCTTTCTTCACATTCACAATGCGACCTGTGACGGCTGCGGCTTGCAGCAAATCGGTCTGCCTACTCAAGAAAGCCGGTATCTGCAGCACGTCTGCCACTTCTGCCACCGGCGCACATTGATAACTTTCGTGCACATCGGTCACGATTGGCAACCCGAACTGCTCTTTCACTTCCTGTAAAATCCGCAAACCCTCGTCCATACCTACGCCACGCGGGGAAGCGGAGGTGCGGTTGGCTTTGTCGAAAGAGGACTTGAAATAGAGCGTTATGCCCAAGTCGTAGCAGAGGCGGTTGAGCGTCTCGGCCGTCGTCATTACGACATCTCTGTTTTCTATGGCACAAGGCCCGCTGATTAAGAACATCTTATTCTACACTCTTATACACTCTCGCCCACTGGATTTTGAGTTTGCCGGTACCGCCTTTTTCCGCGATGGGCAGCCAACTCTGTGCGAGCAGGAACATTTTCTCTTTTGGCAGGCTATTACGCAAGCGAAGCACCTCCATATTATTCACATACCAAATCAGTTCGTCTCTGGTCCATCTCAATGTGTATACATGATACATAGAACGCAGGACGCCTGTCAGTTCGGTCATCTTGGTCTTTGCTCCGTCAATCAAGCCGAGTTGGTGTATGTCTCCGTTGTAATGGTACAGTGCCACCATCGGGGCATTGGATTTACCGGAACTGAGCCCGAAGAAATGGTGTCCGGTGCCCTGGCTGCGCACTTTCGCCATGAACATACCTTGCTCTTGGGCGAAAGCCTCTTTGGTGTTCATGACATCGGAAGTGTAGTCGAACACGTGCTCCACAAATCCTTTCTTCTCATCCCACGCGACGGCTTTGGTGGTCTCTTCGCGGGTCTCGATATTCATACGTCCTTCCGCGAAGAAAGTGTTTTTACCGCCTGTGTAGGCTTGTCTCTCGTTTGTACGCGAATGACCGTCCTTCATTGCTGGGTTGGCATAACCGTAACCAGCCTGCCAGTTCTTGCCGGACGACATGTCGTCTACGAAAGCCGGACGGAATAACTCTGCCCAGTCTATCTTCTCCTCCCGTTGGGCGTAATAGAACTGAATATCGTCCGATTGAGCCAAAGCCAAGTACCGCTGCTCCGTCTTATATTCCTCCGAATGCTCCCATCGTTTGGCATCCGCCCATAAAGCGTGACGAGCCTGAAAAGCATCCGTATGAACTTCTTTCTCCAATGCCTCTAACTCCTTCAGTTCGGGCGAGTTGAGCACTTTGGTATAGTTCCTATAGAATGCCGAGCGGTAAATGAGATTGAACATCCGCAACTCGCTTGAGCGCAGCCGCTCTTTAACACTGTTTATTTTCTGGAAGTCTTCTGTTTCGCGGAATTTGAGGAAGGCCCGGAAGGTCTCATTTTCAAGCGCATAGTAATAGGTCCGGATGCGCAATGAAGAACGTAACTTCTCATAGGAGAGCATCTTACGCCCTTCTTCTGTCTCTTTGTACTTGCGCGAAATCAGTTCTTGCTTGCGGGCCTGGAAATCCGGGCTTTCCACAATCTTCTTGAGCGCAAGGTACTCCGCCAATTCAGGGGATTTCTCTATCTGACGCCAACGCTTCACACGTTCCTGCATCTCGTATATCGCTTTCTCAAAAGCATCCGTCGAGAGCATTTTACCTGTTAGTCTGGCTGTAAATAAATTCATAAAACTAGTTACGATTTAACGATTTATCAAGTCGTACAATTCTTCCAAAGAGTCCACAAATACAGGTTTGTAAGCTTCCTGCTCGGGAATGAAACGCAAACGTCTCATCAACGCAATTTGCGCCTTAAGAGGTTCGTAGAAACCCTTGTAATTAAGTACAAAAACAGGTTTCTTATGCTCGCCTACAATCGCGCTCGAAATAACATCCATCATCTCGTCCAACGTCCCGTAACTGCCTGGTAAACAAACAATCACATCCGCCAAATCGCGCATCGTTTGTTTGCGCTCGGACATGTTGGCTACTTCTACCAATTCATCGCAGTTTGTGGCTAATCGTCCTGCGGCTTTGATGCGCGGCGGAACTACGCCTACCACCTGTGCACCAGCCGCTTTGGCTGCATTGCTGGTACGCGTCATCAGTCCGCCTGTGGCGCCGCCATAGACCAATGTATGTCCCTGCGCACCCAACCATGCTCCTAACGCATCCCCTAAGGCTAAAAACTCTTCAGGAATAGCATCTTTCGCCGAACAATAAACCGCAATTTGCATGTCTTTTGTCTTTCGACTTTTGACTTTTGACTAATTACGCATCAATCTTAGCGTACGTAGCGTTCTCTTCGATGAATTCGCGACGCGGAGCCACATCATCGCCCATCAGCATAGCAATCGTGCGATCAGCCTCAGCTGCATTCTCAATCGTCACTTGTTTGAGCAAACGACGAGCTGGATCCATAGTGGTTTCCCATAACTGCTCATCGCTCATCTCACCCAAACCTTTATAACGTTGTGTCTTGATCTGCTTCTCGTCACCGCCTCCGTAGTTCTGGATAAACGCCGTACGTTGGGCATCGTTCCAGCAATACTCGCTGTAGTTACCCTTCGAACACTTGTACAGCGGAGCCATCGCGATGTAAAGATGTCCTTGCTCGATCACCTCTTTCATATGGCGGAAGAAAAGCGTCATGATTAGCGTGGCAATATGCGCACCATCAACGTCGGCATCGGCCATGATAATAACCTTGTGATAACGTATCTTGCTTAGGTTCAGTGCTTTTGGATCTTCTTCGGTACCAAAAGTGATACCCAGTGCCGTGAAGATGTTCCGAACCTCTTCGCTCTCGAACACCTTATGCTCCATCGCTTTCTCGACGTTCAGAATCTTACCTCTCAACGGCAGAATAGCTTGGTGCACACGGTCACGACCGGTCTTAGCGGTACCACCTGCAGAATCTCCCTCGACGAGGAACAACTCGCATTCGCTCGCATCTTTGCTTACGCAATCCGCCAACTTGCCGGGCAGACCACCGCCGCTCAACGGACTCTTACGCAACACACTTTGACGAGCGTTACGCGCTGCAATACGTGCTTGCGCGGCCAAAATAACCTTCTCAACGATCTTCTTCGCATCGTCCGGATGTTCCTCCAGGTAGTTCTGCAAAGCCTCGGCTACAGCGCTGGAAACCATACCGGCAACTTCTGAGTTACCAAGTTTGGTCTTCGTCTGACCTTCGAACTGCGGTTCAGCTACTTTTACGCTAATAACAGCCGTCAGACCTTCGCGGAAATCGTTCGGATCAATCGTCGAGTTGCCGTCTTTGTCTTTCAACTTCGCCTTCTCCAGCATCTTGCTCTCCTCAGCGTATTTCTTCATCACGCGAGTGAGCGCCGCGCGGAATCCGGCCACGTGCGTACCGCCTTCAATCGTATTGATATTATTCACGTACGAGTGTACGTTCTCGTTGAAGTCGGTATTGTAGATCATCGCTACCTCAACCGGCGTGCCGAACTTATCGGTATTCAAATGAATAACCTCACTAATCAGCGGCGTACGCGTACCATCGATGTAACGAACGAACTCGCTCAGACCCTTCTCCGAGTAGAACTCCTCTTTCTTGCAGTTGCCTTCCGCATCCACTACGCGCTTATCCTTCAGCACGATTTTGATGCCGGCATTCAAGAACGCCAACTCGCGCATACGGTTAGCCAGGATATCCCAATGGTAAACGGTCTCGGTAAAGATCGTATCGTCCGGCCAGAACTGCACAAACGTACCGGTCTTGCGTTGTTCCCAGTTACCCGTCGCCTCTTCCTCAGAGATGACATGAACCGGTGCTAAGGGTTTGCCCTTCTCGTAGTCTTGGCTGTGAATAGCGCCTTGACGATACACCTCTACGTGCATTTTCTTCGACAAAGCATTCACGCAGCTCACACCCACACCGTGCAAACCTCCGGAAACCTTGTAACTGTCCTTGTTAAACTTACCACCGGCGTGCAGAACGGTCATCACGACCTCCAACGCAGATTTATGCTCCTTCGGGTGCATATCGACAGGAATACCACGACCGTTATCTTGAACGGTGATCGAGTTATCTTCGTTAATATGAACCGCTATCTCGTCGCAGAAACCTGCCAACGCCTCATCAATCGAGTTGTCAACAACCTCATAAACAAGGTGGTGCAAACCTTTCAGCGATATATCACCAATATACATCGCCGGACGTTTGCGAACCGCCTCTAAGCCCTCGAGCACTTGAATACTCGAGCCATCATACTTCTCTTGTTCTTCTGCCATTGTATTTGTTTTGTGTAATTTCTTATGTTAGAGGCAATAACGAACTGCCAAACCTAATTTCCAATCAAAGAAATGCAGGAAGTTGATAGAACTGTCCGTAAAGCCTAAGCCGTAACCCGGACGGAAATCAAATGCCACTGCCACCGGAGCGTTCTTTGCCTGAAACTCAATACCGCACAGCGCGTTTACGCCAAATTTACCCGTAATGTTATTAGGGTTCTTTATCAGACTCATCATACCAAGTCCTACACCACCACCGGTATAGAGGAACATACGGCGTGTCAGCGGGAAATGATAAGCCAAGTTTGGGTTAAGAGTTACGTCAAATATGCCAATTGTACCTGCAGGAGCAGTACCGGCTGCCGTTTGTCCCCACATTGGCGCTGCCGTCAAACCTACTGCCAAATCTGCCTGTACGGCTACGTTGTCATTAAACCAGTACTTGTAGCTTAAACCGTTTAAACCACCTACAATTGCACCGATTTCATGCTGTTGCGCCATCGCGCTAATACCCATCATTGCGACGAGTACAAGACTCATAATCTTTTTCATAATCACGTGATATTTAATGTTATTTGTTTTCATTAATTCAAAATAGCGTGCAAATTTACAAAAAAAAAATGACATACGCAAATATTTTCTCTCTTTTTTATAAAAAAGAGCACGGAAGCGCTCTTTTAAGTCGTTTTGAAGGCCTTTACACCTCAAAATGTTCTATATTGCCACACGAGGGCTTAACGAGGTCGGAACGAGGGCAAAACGAGGTTGTTACCTACTCGATAATGTTCTATTTTTACAATTCTGCCGAATCTATCACAATCGTCACAGGACCGTCATTCACAAAATCTACCTTCATATCCGCCCCAAAACGACCGGTCTCAACACGTAGTCCATACTCCCTCCGCAAGACATCATTTAGATAATCATACAGCGGCTCAGCCACTTCCGGACGTGCGGCCTTAACAAAACTCGGACGATTACCCTTTCTGCAATCTGCATACAACGTGAACTGAGATATGCTCAAAATCGCTCCATCCACCTCTTTGAGCGACAGGTTCATCTTACCTTGTTCGTCCTCGAACACACGCATCTGCGCGATCTTCTTCGCTAACACATCCGCCTGTACACGCGTATCACCATCCGTTACTCCGACCAAAATCATAAACCCGCGACCGATAGATCCGACCACCGAACCGTCTATGCGCACTTCCGCACGACTACATCTTTGTATAATTGCTCTCATTTCGACTGCAAAATTACTAAAAATCCTCGAATTATCAAAGAAAAATAGCAGAAAATGCACTTTTTTTCAAAAAAAATGCAAAAATATTTGGTCATATCAAAAAAAAGCAGTACCTTTGCACCCGCTTTTTGATCGAAAGCACTTGTGCTGAGAAAAATCGGTTACATAACCGCTTTTAAAAAAGAGTGATCTTTAGCAAAGCCCCCTATCCCGCAAGGGACTCGATTTTTAAACCAAGCATTTATGCTGTTTGAAAATCGAAGAAGAGGAAGTGCGGCTACTTTACAAGTTACGTAAGTAACGCAGTCGTAGCAAGCCACTTCCGATGAGGTGCGGTAGTTCAGTTGGTTAGAATACCGGCCTGTCACGCCGTAGGTCGCGAGTTCGAGTCTCGTCCGCACCGCAAAAAGGAGTCACAAATGTGACTCCTTTTTTGCTTTTCGTGCGAATTCAAATAGTGCTTTGGGGAGATGGCAGTAGCCATCGGGATGCTTGTCAAGGTAATCTTGATGGTACTCATCTGCGGGGTAGAAGTTAGCCAACGGTTCGCGTTCCACCACCAACGACTGCGTGTACTTAGCTTGCTCCTCGGCAAAGACTTTATCTATCACTTCGCGGTCTTCCGCATCCGTATAATAAACGCCTGTACGGTAACGCGTGCCTTCGTCGTGTCCCTGCTTATTCAGGCTCGTTGGATCAATCGCGACAAAGAACATCTGCAGCAGAAACTCCAGACTCACTTGTGCCGGGGCATAGACCACTTTGACGGTTTCTGCGTAGCCGGTGGTGTCCGTGTAGACCTGCTCGTACGTCGGGTGATCTGTATGCCCATTAGCAAAACCCACTTCTGTCTCTATCACACCGGCTATCTGCTTGAAGAAATGCTCTGTTCCCCAGAAGCATCCTCCTGCCAAATAAATCTCTTTCATAAATAAATAAGAAAATTCGTTTGAATGCTTGCACGAGATAAGATTATCGTTTAATGTTGTGCCGAAGAATATACTCGTCTAACTGCTCTTGACGAACAGCTTCGAGGACTTCGGCATTCGAATGCATATTGAGATAAATGTCGTAATACGAACTGAAGATACGTTTGGCGCTTGCCGTGTTTCGGGCGCCATCTTCCGTCTGCACAAAAGATGTGACGACAGGTTGACCTTCGCGATAAACAATGGTCATCTTACCGGCGTGGTTGCCTCCGGAAACGGTAGTAAGCGTGTCACCGGAAAAATTATACCAGAAGATCCAGAAATCTCCCCAAACACACGAATCCTCTTCTGCTACCATCATCAGCGTCGGGATACATAGTTCACCCTGCAAATAATGCACACCTATCTCTCGTACCAGATAATCGCTGATGGCATCGCGCAAGGCTTGTTCCTTGCGGTTATTGGCTATATAGCGGATACAATCGGCTTTATGCTCATCGAAATCAGACATGAGCCACTTGCCCTTTACACGTTCCATGTAAAGCCGATGCTCTTCCGGCTCATCCTCTTCTTCACCAACGATTCCTTCCGGCCACACTTGTCGCACGCTAATCGTCGCTATGGCATGGTTCTCATCCGTCTTTTCAACGGACACTACTTTGTAGTCGGCTATCGTGCCTCCGTTGCCCGTCACAAAGTAATAGAGCCACTCATGATCCATCGCTTCATGTTCCGGCAAACGATAAAACATGGTATCCAAGACCGCATAAAAGTCCTCCGTCATATATTCGCGCGACTTCTCCAACAACTCATGGTCAGGAATATAAGCGCATAACTCATTGGCGCGCTGTTTTAATTGCTCTTCCGTCTCTGTGCATGCAGTCAATGCCACTACAACCAATAGGGGGAATAGAAATTTTTTCATATAACAAATTTATTGGTCAGGTTTAGCCTATATTTTTATAAATTACTTGATGTAGAAGCGCCGGTTTGGGCATCTGTATTTGGAGTGTCCTGCTTAGGCGCTGATTCTTCCTTGACTTGTGCCGGTTTGCCTATTTGTTCGAAGGCTTTGAGAAGCGTAGAGACATCCGTTTTGTTCGCATCGTAGGTCACGGTGACGGTTTTTGTCTTGAGTTCACAAACGATGTCTTTTACCCCTTTCTCAAAGGCGATATTCTTCATGATCTTATCGCAACAACCCTGACAATGCAGGTCGCAAGTTAACACTACCACTTGTTTGTCTTGTTTCGCCATGACACCAACCATCGGCATCAATGCCAACAAAAAGATAATAATTCGTTTCATATCTCTAATTCTCTAATTCTTTCATTCTTTCATTCCTTCTTCTCCAAATCATATCGGAATCCGACATACACTTTCCAACCGGTAGTCGGGCCACATACCATTGAGGCGTCAAAATTCGTGCCATATGGGGCGTCGGCTCCGATGATAGGACTATCTTGACGGAAATTGGTCATGTTCTCGGCTCCGACATAAAGGCTGCATGTACGGAAATATTTGGTCACTTGCGCCATCAGTTGTGGATACCAAGTGATGGGTTTGGGCGTGCCATATCCACCTAAAAAATCACCATATGCCGTAAATCCGTCAGGCATGCGCGATATACCATTGAACTGTGCCGTTACATCGAACTGCCATTTCTTAAGCGGCGTCTGATAACTGGTTGTAATAACACCTTTGAAGCGGTTGGTAAGCGCTTTCGGACGAAGTTCGTAGGCGTTCTTTGTGGCGTTAAACGTCGTCTGCTCCACATCCGTCCAACGGAAAGCGGCCGTCCAGGTCCATCCTCGCAGCACTTCCATCGTCGCTTCTATCTGTGCACTATGGGCGAAGGACTTGCCGTTGATGTCCGTCTGGTTATATATATACACAGCGTGCTGGTCCCGGTCCATGTCCACAATGAGTGAGTTCAGGAAATGGGTGTAATAATACTCCAGCGACAGTTGCAACTGTTTGCTACCCAGCGGTATATAAAACGTGGTGCTTATACCCGTGTTGACAGCACGTTCCTGATTGATCGTATCCGCAAGGTGCAACACCCTACTCGACGGCAAGACAGACGCATTGTCGGCAATCGCATTAGGACTCCGATAACCCATACCCGCACTGGCCCGCAGTGTCCACCACGCAAACGGCGAGTAACGCACGTTCGCTCGAGGTGTCACGAAGAATCCATACCGTGTCGAATAGTCCGCACGCACACCGGCTACCAACGACAGCGTCTCGCCAAACGTATACGCGTATTCCGCAAAAACGCCCGGAGTTATCTCCAAACGGTCTAAATTAGAAGCTAAGATATTGAGTCTCTCGCGATAGTTATCCACATTCAGACTCACCCCTGCACTCAGACGATGGTCGTTATCAATCAGTCCGCCGCCTTCCCAGTTACGTTGCCATATACCGTTTAGGTAGGCATTGAGTTGCTTCGCTTGCCATAAACGCGGACCGTACGTATTATTCAAGTCATGGTAACTGACCGCCGTGATAAGTGCCACAGACGAACCACTCTCATCATCATACACATAGCCGTTCTTCAAGAAACCCTCTACGCGCCAGTTGACAAGGTCGATCAGATAAGGGTTGGCGACAGATGTATGATGCACATTCTGTCCTCCGCGATGACGGTCGTATAATCCGCGGAGAAATGCCTGAAACGTATAGTCTCCGTGTCGGTAGAACCAACGGTTGGCAAGGTTGGCATTCTGCTCCAGCGGCATATCGGCAAAACCGTCTTTGTTCTCATCCATCGCCATGAAACTATGTCCGTAGTGCGCCAGAATGCCTGTGTAAAGCGACTCGTGATGACAATGCTCGTCGTGTTCATGATGATGTTCGTGCTCTTCGTGCTCTTTGAGCGGGATCTGCCAACCTCCCATGATATTCGCCTCTGCCATCGTTTCGCTATTGACCATCAAATTGATGGACAAGGGATTCTGTGTGTTGGGCTTAAGTAACTCAACGTTAATCTGTCCGGAGGTCGCTTCGTAGCCGTTGATGACAGACGACGTACCTTTGCTCACTTGAATGGAGTTCATCCACGGACCGGGAATATACTCCAGCCCGAAAGTCTGTGCGAGACCTCTGACTGCTGGTGTGTTCTCTTGCAGCAACTGTACGTACGTGCCGTTCAAACCTAACAGACGTATCTGCTTGGCACCGGTAGCGGCATCGGCATAGGCTACGTCCACAGAGGCGTTCGTCTCAAACGCTTCGCTCAGGTTACAACACGCCGCTCGACATAATTCTTCTGTACCAATCGTTTGTGTATCAAAAGCCGACGTACGACTTTTGAGCACGCCCATCTTCCGCTCCGTGATCGTCACTTCATCCAGTACCGTTTCGTCCACCAATACGATGGTCAGCGGTTCACGGTTCAGCACGACTATCGTATCATTATGACATCCTACAAAAGAGGTCACCAATCGGTTGGTTCCTTTCACGGGCATCAAGGTGAAGTTACCCTCTATATCTGTGGCCACACCTACACCGGTATTCGCCCAATAGACATTCGCTCCCACAAGAGGTTCGCCGTGCTCATCCAGCACCACGCCGCTTATCTGCGCATTGACAGTTGGCAGAGTAAGAATCGCTATGAATAGGTATAAAAATCGTTTCATTATATACACATTTAAAAAATCGGGTGCAAAGGTACTGCTTTTTTGGTGCATGTGCAATCCCTAAAAATTGGGAAATGCCATCGTCAGTAATATACCACAGTACAACAGCATCGGAGAGCGGCAACACGAATGAGGTAATGCACAAACTATTTTGGCGACAAAATTACAAAAAATAATCGAATTGCGCAAGATTTTTTGAATTTTTTCTTGCATATATCCGAAATTATCACTACCGTTGCACTGTCTTTCCACCTTCCAAACACGAACGATACACGAATGATACACGAATGATACACGAAAGATACACGGACTATTAATATAATGACACTATAGTCACTAAGACATGTAAAAAAAGGGAACCGCGATGCAGTTCCCGAATATCGTTCAATCCGTATTATCCTCACTTCTTTACTCTACCGTTACCGATTTGGCGAGGTTACGGGGTTGATCAACATCACAGCCTTTGACAACGGCGATATGGTAGGCCAATAACTGCAAAGGAATGACCGTCAGGAGTGGAGTAAGGCATTCTTCGGTTGCCGGCACTTCGATGACATGGTCGGCAATGCGGCTGACGAGTTCGTCTCCTTCAGTAACGACCGCGATGACACGACCATGGCGGGCTTTGATCTCCTGGATATTTGATACCACTTTCTCGTAGGTACCACAGCGCGGTGCGACGACCACTACCGGCATCTCCTGAGAGATAAGGGCGATAGGACCGTGTTTCATCTCCGCAGCAGGATAGCCTTCGGCGTGGATATACGAGATCTCTTTGAGTTTGAGTGCCCCTTCCATCGCCACGGGGAAGTTATATCCGCGACCGAGATAGATGAAGTTCTGGGCATAAGTAAAAGTCTTTGCGAAATCAGCTATTCGTTTGTTCTGGCCGAGGACACGCTCAATTTTATCGGGTATTTGACCCAACTCACGAACGACGCGCAAGTATTGTTCACCGCTCATCGTGCCTTTCTCCTTGCCGATGCAGAGGGCGAGCATGGTGAGGGCAACCACTTGTGCCGTGAAGGCCTTGGTGGACGCCACACCTATCTCAGGCCCAACGTGGGTGTAACAACCGCTGTCGCTCAGGCGAGGGATGGACGCGCCGACTACGTTACATATCGAGAAGATGAACGCACCTTTGGATTTAGCCAGTTGTATCGCCGCGAGGGTGTCCGCTGTCTCGCCCGACTGCGAGATGGCGATGACGACATCGTCGCGGTTGATCACTGGTTTGCGATAACGGAACTCGGACGAATACTCTACTTCGACGGGTATCTGAGCGAACTCTTCGATGGCATACATCGCGATGAGCCCTGCGTGCCAACTGGTGCCGCAAGCGGTGATGATGATACGCTTGGCGTTAAGGAAACGGTCCTTGTTATCGATGAAACCTGAAAGGGCAATATTATCTTGACGCACGTTGACACGGCCACGCATAGAGTCTGTCAGCGTACGAGGTTGTTCGAAGATCTCCTTGAGCATAAAATGCGGATAACCGCCTTTCTCGAGTTGGCTCAGTGAGAGTTCAAGACGTTTAATCTCTGCAGTTTTTGTCACATTATTGATGGTGGTAATATCGACGTCTTGCCCTTCTTGCAGGCACACGACTTCCTCATCTTCGATGTAAATGACCTTATCGGTATATTCGACGATAGGTGTAGCATCGGAAGCGAGGAAATACTCCTCTTCGCCGATACCCACTACCAGCGGACTGCCTTTCCGGGCAGCGATGAGCGTGTCCGGATGATCCTTGTCGAGGATAGCGATTGCATAGGCGCCGATAACCTGCTGGAGTGCCAATTGAACGGCTGTTTTCAAGTCCACATGACGGTTAACTTGCGTGTATTCAATCAGTTGCACGAGCACTTCCGTGTCGGTGTCGGACTTGAAGGTGTAACCTTCCTGCATCAGCCCGGCTTTGAGAACGGCGTAGTTCTCGATGATGCCGTTATGGATGATAGCGAGGCGTTCGGACTCGGAGTAGTGCGGGTGCGCATTGACAGTATTGGGTTCGCCGTGCGTTGCCCAACGGGTGTGCGCGATACCTATAGTACCGTTTGTGTCCTTATCTGCCGCAAAGGCTTCGAGTTCCGCCACTTTGCCTTTGGCTTTGTAGATGTTCAGTTGCCCCTGCTCGTTAATCAGCGCCACACCGGCGCTGTCATAACCCCGATACTCGAGGCGATGCAAACCCTTAATCAAAATCGGATACGCCTTGCGTTTACCGATATATCCAACTATTCCACACATATGATCTTCGATATTTGAGATTTGAAATTTGAGATTTATTTCATAAAATGTAAAATATCAAATGTCAAATGTCTAATTATTGATTAAACCAGTCCTTGTTCTACCATCGAGTTGGCGACTTTCATGAAGCCGGCGATGTTAGCACCTTTGACATAGTTGATATAACCGTCTTCTTCGGTACCGTACTTGAGGCAAGCGGCATGAATATCCGCCATGATGGTACGTAAGCGCTGGTCTACTTCTTCGGCGGTCCATTTGAGACGCATCGAGTTCTGACTCATCTCGAGACCTGAAGTGGCTACGCCTCCGGCGTTCGATGCTTTACCCGGGC
>Ga0265301_10001296_pt1 | contig 33474 bp, 35 predicted proteins | sample AusTroGonzalo_MG_2_FD_193488 | JGI IMG/M metagenome (GOLD analysis project Ga0265301, IMG submission 193488) | Bovine rumen microbial communities from tropical cattle in Woodstock, Queensland, Australia - Gonzalo_04 | ecosystem: Host-associated > Mammals > Digestive system > Stomach > Rumen ... | reverse complement strand
TTTTCTTCGCGCGTTTTGCCTTTTCCTTTACCATTAAAGGAGGTCATGGGTGTGCCAGGGAAGAGCGGACGGTCTTCGTTGTAGTCGTGGCCCTCTTGTGGCTTGCAGTATTTTTCCACCCATTCCATCGCCTTTTTGAACTCTTCGGGGTCAAAGATGTTGAAATCAACGCGACGGAGGATCTCCACGAGCGAAACATATTCTGTACGCATACCGAGATAGTGCTGCAAGAAGTCAGCATCCACGATGGAACCGGCAATTCCCATACAAGTGTTGCCTAAGGACAAGTAGCTCTTGCCGCGCATCGTGGCTACCGCCTGTGCCGCACGGGCAAAGCGCAGGATCTTATCAGCTACGTCGGCAGGGATGACATTGTCGTTGATGTCCTGCACATCGTGACCATAGATACCGAAAGCGGGCAGGCCTTTCTGGGCATGGGCAGCCAGCACGGCAGCCAAATAGACCGCGCCCGGGCGCTCCGTGCCATTGAAGCCCCATACGGCCTTGGGGTAGTGCGGGTTCATGTCCATGGTCTCACTGCCGTAGCACCAGCAGGAAGTCACGGTGATGGTGCTTCCCACACCCTCACGTTTGAATTTCTCGGCGCAAGCTGCGCTCTCTGCCACACGGCCAATGGTGCCGTCGGCAATGACACACTCAACAGGCGAGCCGTCTCCGTTGCGCAGGTTCTTGGTGATTAATTCAGCCACGGCCTTTGCCAGGCACATGGTTTTCTCCTCGAGGCTTTCGCGGACGCCACCTTGACGACCGTCGATGGTCGGACGAATTCCAATTTTTGGGTAAGTGTTCATAAGGCTTTATTTATTCACTCATATTTTTTATATAAGGTAGTTCAGGCAATTGTTTGAAACCATAGAAGCGTTTGGCGTTCCCGCCGAGGAAGGCTGCCTGCTCCTCGCTGTCGAGAAGGTCGCTGCGGAAGAGGAAGTCGTAGGACATACGATAGGTGATGGCCGTGATGGTACGGGGATAGTCGCTCCCCCACATCAGGCGGTCTATGCCCACCCAATCTGCTGCCTGACGGATACTGCGAACAGCCGATGGATAGGGGTAAAACTCTGTATTGAATAGCCAAGTGATGCCACCACTCTCAACCATCACATTCTCGCCTTCGCGTGCCAGCTTCACCTGGCTCTCGAAAGCCGGTGTCGTGACCATCCCGAAATGACCGATGGCCACCTTCAGATGTGGACATTCTTGTATCACCTCAGCCATCTCGGCAATCTGCCGTGGGTCTTCGCCTAAGCACATCGAAAGCACCATGCCCTGCTCCTCCATAAATTTGAAGATGGGCATGAGCGTATGCAACGACTCCTTCATGCGATGACCAGGGAAAGCGATGCCTTTCAGACCCGCCTCGGCAACAGCTTGTGCCTCCTTGAGATCCCAAGCCATTCCCATGCAGAAGAATCGGTCGGGGTATTGCTTCTGCACCTGCTCCAGATAAGCATTCTGACAGCCGTCAATCACTTCCTGCACCACAATAGCAGCGCCCACCTGCGCGTAATCCATATTGCTCAGGAACACCTCAGCCGTATTCCTTCCGTCAATCATGAAGGGCGGCAACATCTGTCGTTCCTCACCAAAGAAGAGCGAGCGGCTACCGTTAGGCTGAAGGGTACGGATGGGTGAGCCACCCACCATCGTATCTTGGCGCAGCCAGAGATGGGAGTGAGCGTCAATTAAAGACCCACCCCCGACCCCTCCTGTAATGGAGGGGAGGGTCTGGCGCGATGTGTGATGATTATCTTTTGATTTCATGTCTTGACAGGTAACTTTTCTCCCCTCCATTACGGGAGGGGCATGGGGGTGGGTCTTTTAGCTATTCGCCCACGTAACCCTCTTTTGATCACCAATAATATCCTGCACCTCCTTCACCAGCTGCCAGTCGATAGGATCTTCGATGAACTCGAGATTACGACGGACATTGTCGGGGTTAGCAGAAGAGAAGAGCGTGGAGGGGATGCGGGGATTGCTGACGGAGAACTGCATGGCAAGCTTCTCGATGGGATAGCCTTTTGCCTTGCAATGCTGTACTGCACGCTGGCAAACCTCCACCAACGGCTTCGGTGCTGGATGCCATGCAGGCACGCCACGCTCGGACAACAGGCCCATCGACAGCGGCGAAGCGTTGATGAGACCGATGCCATGAGCCTCGAAATAGTCGAGGTTGTCAGCCAGTGCGTCGTCACAAAGACAATAGTGGCAGAAGTTCAGCACCGTCTCCAGCGTACCGTTCTTGCTGTGGTCGATGACCCAGCGCAGATTGGGAATCTGCAAATCCGTGATGCCGACGTGGCTGACGAGCCCTTTCTCCTTCAGCTCTACGAGTGCAGGCAAAGTCTCATCGACCACCAGCTGCAGGCCACCAGGCAATGATGCCTGGAACTCGATATCATGAACATGAATCAGGTCAATGTGCTCCACGCCGAGGCGCTCCATGCTCTCATAGACACTCTCTTGTGCCCGTTTGCCGCTATAGTCCCATGTGTTCACGCCATCCTTGCCGTAGCGTCCCACCTTCGTGGAAAGGATATAGCGGTCGCGTGGAATCTGCCGCAGGGCCTTGCCGAGAACCGTCTCAGCACGGAAATGGCCATAGTATGGCGACACATCGATGAGGTTCATCCCGCCATCCAAGGCTGTGAACACAGCCTCCACGGCCCGTCCCTCGTCAATGTCGTGAAAGACGCCGCCCAGCGAAGAGGCTCCGAAACTCAGAGCAGACACCCGCAGACCTGTCTTTCCTAGTATCCTGTAATCCATAATTCGTCAATAAATGGTCGTTATTGCCGACAAAGATACTTATTTTTATCTTTATTGATACATAATTCGAGGAAAAAAAACTACCTTTGCGCCCAAAATAAAAACAAACGCTATGAAAATAGGTGATAAAGTACGCTTCCTTAACGAAGTCGGCGGTGGTACCATCGCAGGCTTCGAGGGGAAGAATATCGTGCTGGTCGAGGATCAGGACGGCTTCGAAGTACCCATGCTGTGCTCGCAGGTGGTGGTCATTGAAACGAATGAAAACAACCGCGTCATCAAGAAGAAAGAAGCAGAGCCACCCGCCGTGCGCATCTTAGAGGATGATGCATGGGACGACCCCGCCGACCGCCCCATCGCTTACAAGCCCAAGGCACAAGAGCGCAAGGGCGGCGAGCTGCTAAACGTATGTCTGGCCTTCGTGCCTGAAGACTCTCGCGAGCTTACCAGCACACGTTTCGAGGCATATCTCATCAACGACTCCAACTACTATGTCAGTGCCACCTTTGCCAACAACGAAGGCAGTGCCTGGCATCTGCGTTGGCAAGGTACGATCGAACCCAACACCAAGCAGCTACTCGAGACCTTCGACCGCTCGGATCTCAACGACCTGGAACGGCTGTCTGTGCATCTGATTACATGGAAGCAGGACAAGCCTTATATGATGAAGCCCGTCGTAGGTGTAGAATTGCGTTTGGACACTGTGAAGTTCTATAAACTTCATGTCTTCCAACCCTCTCCATTCTTCCGCGAGCCGGCATTAGTGTATGACATCGTACGTGACGATCGCCCCATTAAACAGGTTTTTGTGGAAGCCGAGGAACTCTTGGATGCCATGAGGGAACCCGTACCCGAGGTACTCCCCCAAGAAGAGGAAGAGACTCCCGTACCCCAACGAACCCGTGCTGAAGAACGTGAAGCGCTCAAGGCTGCCAAACGCGCCCTCAAGGAGGAGGCAAAGGTGCAACGTGAGAAGGAACGCGAAAAAGATCGCGGAAAGGAGCTTGGGAAAGATGGCATCATCGAAGTGGATCTCCACATCAACGCCTTGTTGGACCATACGGAAGGACTGTCGTCTAGCGTGTTGCTGAACACCCAGCTCACAGAGTTTCGCATCATGATGGACCGTAACATGAAGAAAAAGGGACAACGCATCGTTTTCATTCACGGCAAGGGTGATGGTGTGCTGCGCGAAGCCATCATCAAAGAACTGCGCTTCCGCTACCGCAACTGCACTTACGAGGACGCCTCCTTCCAGCGCTATGGGTTTGGAGCTACAATGGTGACAATTGGTTAGTTAACTATTGAGAATTGAGAATTGAACGACCCAAGGCATATACAGATTGCGGACTACGCTTACGAGCTGCCGGACGAACGTATCGCCAAGTACCCATTGGCGGAGCGCGATGCATCGAAATTGCTTATTTACGACCAAGGAAATATTAGTCATCGCTATTTCCGCGACCTGCCTGAGCTGTTGCCCGAAGGTTCGCTGCTGGTGATGAACAATACGCGCGTCATCCAAGCCCGCCTGCATTTCCGCAAAGAGACAGGAGCCCTCATCGAGGTGTTCTGTCTAGAACCCGCCAGACCACACGACTACGTGTTGATGTTCCAACAAACGGCAGCCTGCACATGGCATTGTCTCGTCGGCAACAGCAAGAAATGGAAGGAAGGAACACTCGAGAGACAGATTACTGTGGACGGACACAATCTGACGCTGACAGCCACGAGGACAACAGACTCCACACTGACAAATAAGCCGGGAGAATCCATCATCACGTTTTCATGGAACAATGCGGACGTAACATGGGCACAAGTTCTTGACGCCTGTGGGGAGCTTCCTATCCCACCCTACCTCAACCGCAAAACCGAAGCTAGCGATCTGCAGACCTACCAGACCGTCTATTCCAAAATCAAGGGCAGCGTGGCAGCCCCCACGGCAGGCCTCCACTTCACCCCTGCCGTATTAGAAGCCCTCGATCGCCGCGGTATCGAACGTGCAGAGCTGACACTTCATGTGGGGGCAGGTACCTTCAAGCCCGTGAAAAGCGAACGTATCGAGGGTCACGAGATGCACAGCGAGTGGATTTATGTACCCCGTCGCGTCATAGAAAAACTTTTGCAACATGGTGGCAAGTGTACGGCTGTGGGCACCACCAGTGTCCGCACGCTGGAGTCTTTATATTATATAGGTAAGAAAATCCTTGCAAATCCCGAAGTGACGGAGGAGGCACTGAAGGTAGGGCAATGGGAGCCGTATGAAACGAATTGTAGTTCCTATGATGCGGGGCTAGAGGCTATCCTTGATTGGATGGAACGCAACGGCAAGGAGGCGCTGCACACCTCTACGCAAATCATCATCGCCCCAGGCTATCAATACCACATTGTGGAACGGATGATTACCAATTTTCATCAGCCACAATCAACGCTGCTGCTACTCGTCTCTGCCTTCGTGGGCGGTGACCGCTGGAAAGACATCTATCGCTACGCACTCGACAACGACTTTCGCTTCCTTAGCTACGGTGACAGTTCGTTATTGATACCCTCATGACACGCTTTCTGGTGTAAAAAGACACTTAAAATGGAAAAAAACGTTAATAAATGATTGAGGTTCAAAATATTTTACCTACCTTTGCAGCCGAAAAGTGGAGTAGAATAAACTTTATTAACGAAAACGATACGTAAAGTATAATATGGAAACTACGCTCGTTTTGCTCAAGCCAAGCTGTGTACAACGCCAACTAATAGGTGAAATCGTACATCGTTTTGAGCGCCGAGGTCTGCGCATCGCAGGCATGAAAATGATGCAGCTGGACGAAGCCATCTTGCGTGACCACTACGCACACTTGGTCGATCGCCCCTTCTTCCCCCTTCTCGCAAAATCCATGATGGCGTCGCCCATTGTAGCTTTAGCGATTAGTGGTGTGGAGGCTGTACAAGTCGTGCGTGCCATGACAGGCTTTACCAACGGTCGTGCTGCCGATCCCGGCACCATCCGCGGTGACTACGCCATGAGCAACCAGCAAAACATCGTCCATGCCTCCGACTCCGTGGAGAACGCTGCCATCGAGTTGGCACGCTTCTTCCATCCAGAAGAGATCTTCGAGTATCGCAGCGGTATGCACGACTTCATCTACGCCACGAACGAACAGTAATCCATTTACTTTTACGACTACCTTAACACATGATTTTACAACTCTTACAACGAACAGCAGCTTCCATCGCATTAGCCATGTGCATGATGCCGACCATGGGACAGGATCTCATCGCTCGCCAGGCACCCATCGACAGGAAGATGCGCGCTGTAGATAGCGTTGAAATTCAGCGCTTGTTCCAACAGGAAGACATTGCGAATCCCTGTGCAGATCTCTACGGTTCCTGGGATGACAACTACATCAATATGTATGGAGCCATCGAACTGCCTACTGAGTACAAGATAGATCTGCGCGGTTTTTGTATGCCAACCTCCAACCGCATCGTCACTTCGAACTACGGCTATCGTCCCCGCTTCCGCCGTCAGCATAAGGGCATTGATATTAATGCATACAAAGGCGATACCATCCGTGCAGCCTTCGATGGCAAAGTACGTGTGGTGACATTCCAGAAGGGCGGCTACGGCAATGTCGTAGTGATCCGCCATAACAACGGTCTCGAAACCATCTACGGCCACCTTTCCAAGCACCTCGTACCAAAAGACAAGGTCGTGAAGGCCGGCGAACCCATCGGCCTCGCTGGTAGCACTGGGCGCAGCACTGGCACCCATCTGCACTTCGAGACACGCCTCTTAGGCGAATACATCGACCCAGCTAAGCTGTTTGACTTTGTCAATCAGGATGTCACAGGTGATTTCTATGTTTTCAAGGGTCGCGGCCGCGGTGTCCTGCTCGGCAAGCACACTCCCTCGCAGATGACTGCTGAGAACAGCGTCGCTGAAGATGAAGAGGTGGAAGTGAGCTACAACTCCTCAGAGGTGGCATCCAACAGCAGCCGCAACGCCCGCTCAGCACGCAATACACGCATCCACAAGGTGCGCAAAGGAGAGACCCTGGGCAGTATCGCCCGCAAGCATGGCACCACGGTGGCTAAGCTCTGCCGCGCCAATGGTATCTCTACAAAAACCACGTTGCGCGTAGGGCAGATTCTCAAATACTCTTAACCCTCCCTTCACATTGAGCGATGAACACTGAAGCTCAGTTTCGGGCGGTCATGAAAGAATGCCGCGAGGTTTTCGTCAAGAAATTGCACGACTACGGCGCGGCATGGCGTATTTTGCGTATCCCCTCACTGACAGACCAACTCTACATCAAAGCCAATCGCATCCGCTCCCTGGAACTGAAAGGGGAGTCGAAGGTCGGTGAAGGGATTCGTCCCGAATTTATCGCCATCGTCAACTACTCCATTATAGGACTCATTCAACTGGAACACGGCATCGCTGAGAAACCCGATGATATGACCACCAACGAAGCCATCGCAGAATACGAACGTTTGGCCGAAGACTCCCTGCAGCTCATGTTACGCAAGAACCACGACTATGACGAGGCATGGCGGGGTATGCGGGTGAGCAGCTACACTGACATCATCCTGCAGAAGATTTTCCGCACCAAGCAAATCGAGGAGCTTGGGGGGGCTACGCTCATCAGTGAAGGCATCGATGCCAACTATATGGACATGATGAACTACGCCGTCTTCGCACTCATCAAACTGACTTTCGACGAATGAAAAATCGCATACAATGGTTCGTGGTGAACATTTGCCGACTGGTAGTGTCCGCCACGTTTGTTTTTTCTGGCCTCGTCAAGTTGGTGGACCCCTACGGCACAGCTTACAAGATTCATGACTATTTTGTAGCCTTGGATTTGTCGGCACTCCTCGACCATCCCCTCTTGCCCATTACACTCTCCATCCTCCAATCCGTGTTAGAGTTTTGCCTTGGCGTATATCTGTTCTTCAGTATCCGCCGACGTATGGCCCTCACGCTAATTACCACTCTACTCCTTATCTACACACCCCTCACGCTGTGGCTCGCCATCACAGATGCGGTCGCAGATTGCGGTTGCTTCGGCGATGCCCTCCACCTCACGAACTGGCAGACGTTCGTCAAGAACATCCTCCTTTTGGTCTTGTCATGTATCCTGTGGTGGCAACGGAAGCTGCTGACACGCTTCGTTTCGGAATCGGTACAGTGGGTCATCTCCCTCACCTCCATCCTCGTGTCACTGTTCCTGGCCGGTATCAGCATCTACGGGGAGCCGTTGATTGATTTCCGCCCCTTCCACGTCGGGCAACATATCCCCTCCGCGATGCAATGGCCCGACGACCCGACAAAGACGCCTGAGATTCTGGACTTCAGCATCGAAGCTTATACCGAGGATGCCAACACGAACACCGATGCCATCCTCGAGGACACATCCTACACATTCCTACTGATATCGCCATATCTGGAACACGCTGATGACAGCAATATCGAACGTATCAACGCCCTCTGCGACTATGCACAGGAGTACGGTTACCGTTTCCTATGCCTAACAGCCTCCGGAGACAGCGCTATCCATCGCTGGCAGGACCTCACGGGCGCTGAATATCCCTTTGCCTTTGCTGACGAGCTGGTGCTGAAGACCATCGCCCGCAGCAATCCGGCGTTATTGCTATTGCATGACGGCACAATTGTTGGCAAGTGGAGCCATCATACGCTACCCGACGAGACAATGCTGACAGGGCCCCTGTATACCCTCCCCATCGGCCATCCCAGCTATCGCTGGTGGCAAAAAAACTCCTAAACAAACGAAAAACTTGTCTTCCATTGAGCTTCGCACGTCAAAAAGCACTATCTTTGCACCCGAAAAGGAAAACATAAGCCTCATCAACCCCAAAAGCATCTTTAACCCATTTAATTTTATACAGAACTATGAGAAAGAAGATTGTAGCAGGCAACTGGAAAATGAACCTGAACCTGCAGGAAGGTCTGGCACTGGCCAACGAACTCAAGGAAGCCCTCGCAGCTGACAAGCCTAACTGCGACGTGGTTATCTGCACTCCCTTCATTCACCTCGCCAAGGTGGCTGACGTGGTAACTGGCACCGTCATCGGTCTTGGCGCTGAGAACTGCGCAGACAAAGAGAAGGGTGCTTATACCGGCGAAGTGAGCGCAGCTCAGGTCAAGAGCACCGGCGCACAGTATGTCATCCTCGGCCATAGCGAGCGTCGCGCCTACTATGGCGAAACCGCTGAGATCCTGAAGGAGAAGGTGAATCTCGCCCTGGCTAACGGTCTGAAGGTAATTTTCTGCATCGGCGAAGTGCTGGAAGAGCGCGAGGCCGGCAAGCAGAATGAAGTCGTTGGCAGCCAGCTCGCTGACAGCCTCTTCAACCTCACCGAAGAGCAGCTCGCCAACATTATTCTCGCCTACGAACCCGTGTGGGCCATCGGCACCGGAAAGACCGCAACCGCTGAGCAGGCTGAGGATATGCATGCCTTCATTCGTGGTGTCATCGCAGGTCGCTTCGGTGAAAAAGCAGCCGAGGAAATTAGTATCCTTTATGGTGGCAGCTGCAAGCCCAGCAACGCTAAGGAGATTTTCTCGAAGCCCGACGTAGATGGTGGCCTCATTGGTGGTGCAGCCCTCAAGTGTGCTGACTTCAAGGGTATCATCGATGCTTGGAAGTAAGCATGTGCTGAAATAATAAATAATAAAGAAAAATGATAAATTATAGCTTTATGATCCTGACAAACATCAAGTTCATGCCATTCAAGTCCTTCAATCATGAAGGTCATTGGCCCCATTTATCATTTACTCTTTATCTTTTATTATTGATCTTTTTTTGTATCTCATGCCCTTTGAGTGTTACTGCTCAACAGACTTTCACCGAGCACCTCACCCGCCATGTGGCAGGTGAGGGCACGGTGATTCTTCATCAGGATGCCGAAATAGAAGCTTTGGTGAACAACCCCTCGAAGCTTGCCTCAACGCATCGCTTCACCCCTCTCGGCAAGACCGCTACTGACAGCGTCGCCACTGCTGACCCCACCAAACACATCACTAACGGCCATCGCACATATACCGTCGGCTATCGCATCCAGGTATATGCCGGCGGCAACAATCGTCAATCCAAGGCCGAGGCACATCGCATGGCCAACCTCGTGCGCTCTACCTTTGGCGACATACCCGTCTATACCAAGTTCAACTCACCCCGATGGGTGTGCCAGGCTGGCGACTTCAAGACACGCGAAGAAGCCAACGAGCAATTGCAGAAAATGCGTGCGACATCCTACTTCGGAGAGGCAAGCATCGTCAAGAGCAAGATTGCGGTTTATTATTAAGCTCGCCACTTACGTTGACATGAAAGAAGACGTTGTAAAACTCCCACGTCAGGACCGACAGGACGCACTCGCCGCCAACTATGAGGAAATACTTTCCATTCTAGGCGAAGACCCACAACGCGAAGGACTCGTGAAGACGCCCATCCGTGTAGCACGGGCGTGGCTGGAGCTCACACGCGGTTACGATGAGGACCCCATAGCCATCCTGCGCTCGGCGCTCTTCAAGGAGAGCTATCACAATATGGTTGCCGTACGCGACATTGAGTTCTACTCCCTCTGCGAGCACCACCTCCTACCCTTCTTCGGCCATGTTCACATTGCCTACATCCCCAACGGCGAGATTACTGGTCTCTCGAAACTAGCACGTATCGTCAATACCTTCAGCCATCGCCTGCAGGTACAGGAGCGTATGACCGAGGAGATTGCCCAATGTATCCAAGAGGCCCTGAACCCGCAAGGTGTCATGGTGGTCGTTGAAGCCCGTCATCTGTGTATGCAGATGCGCGGCGTAGCCAAACAGGATGCCAACACCACGACAATGCACTATATCGGTGCCTTTGAACATGCCGAAACCCGCCAAGAATTCCTTGCTCAAATCTTCAAGGAATAATTATCTATGAATTTTCTGACAGTCACCGTTGCCGCCATGCTGGAGGCTATCCACGGCGTGGGACAAGGGGAAAAGACCAGTATCGCAGCGGCACTATAACCAACAAATAGCGATATATATATTATGAAACGAGTCATTAGCACCCCCAAGGCACCTGCTGCCATCGGCCCTTACAGTCAAGCCATCCAAGTAGGAAGTTTTGTCTATACATCCGGACAGTTACCCATTGACCCAGCCAGCGGCCTATTCCCAGAAGGCGGCATCAAAGCACAAACGCGCCAATCACTCACCAACATTAAGGCTATTTTGGAAGAAACTGGCCTCAGCATGAGCAACGTTATAAAGACCACGGTGTTCATGGCCGACATGAACGACTTTGCCGACATGAATGCCGTCTATTCCGAATTCTTCTCGGAATCCTATCCAGCCCGGTCTGCCGTAGCTGTCAAGACATTGCCCAAAGGCGCATTGGTTGAGATTGAGGTCGTGGCAGAGGCCACTTCATGCTAATAGGCCCTCACCCGCTTGCCTAAAAGATGCGCCATCTCGGATATGATCTAACAATTAGCTTATCCCATCACCACGTCGAGCACCATCATCAGGACAAAACCGATGGCGAAGCCGATGGTACTGAGATTGCTGTGTTGTCCGCTGGAGGCTTCGGGGATGAGTTCCTCGACCACGACGTAGAACATGGCTCCTGCTGCAAAGGCAAGCATGTAAGGCAGAATGGGCATCAACAGCGAGGCCAACAGCATGACAGCGACGGCTCCAATGGGTTCAACAGCCCCGCTCAATGAGCCTATGACAAATGACTTCCATTTGGAATTACCTGCTGCCCGCATGGGCATCGAGATGATGGCGCCCTCTGGCACATTCTGGATGGCGATACCCAATGACACGGCGATGGCACTGGCCAGCGAGATATTCGAGAGGCCGCTCTCAGCTCCTGCAAAGACTACGCCCACAGCCATTCCTTCAGGCAGGTTGTGGATGGTGACAGCGAGGGCAAGCATCGCAGTTTTGGAAAGGTGCGAACGCGGACCTTCAGGCTTTTCAGTGCCGATATGCAGGTGAGGTGTCAATTCGTCAATCATCAGCAGAAAGCCCATACCAAGTAGGAAACCTACTGCGGCAGGTAGTACTGCCCATTTGCCGCTATCTGCTCCCATATCCATCGAAGGAATCAGCAGCGACCATACCGATGCTGCCACCATCACACCTGATGCGAAGCCCAACAGCGACTTCTGCAGCCGCACCGACATCTCGTCCCGCATGAAAAATACAAAGGCTGAGCCGAGCATCGTGCCCAGTAAAGGAATCAGCAGTCCTATGATTAATGTTGTTGTCATCGGGTGCAAAAGTACATTGTTTTTTTGAATCGTGCAATATCTTAATCAGATAAAAAGTAAAAAAGGAGGGCTTGGGCCCTCCTTTGGTGTTACATCATTGCAGTGAGGAAGTTCTCGTAGCCCAGCTTGTCGATGTAGTTGAGGTACTGAGCCTCCCAAGCCATGTGATCCTTCTCGCCGTCGATCCATTTCTGGATGAGCTTCTGCGTAGGATAGTCGTCCTTGAAGGCATCTGCCAACTCGCTCAGCATCTGAATGGCATTGGGCTCATAGTCAGACTCAATCTGCTGTTTGGGATCGTCGTAGAAGGGGAACTCGATGGTCTTCATGGCCGCCTGCAGGTCGGCGGGCTTGCAACCCAGCTCTACCAGGCGGTTCAGGACCTCTTCGGCCTCGTCCCATTCCTCTTCAGCTTCTTCCTTCCACTTGTCGGCCAGCTTGTTCCAACCGTTCAGACGGTTATATGCCGAGAAGGCGAAATGTTGCTTACTGTTTCCAAACCACACAGCGCCCAGCTGTGCAAACTACTTCAATGCTTCTTCTTTAGTCATAGTTGTGTTATTTAAAAGGTTATTGATATTTTGTAAACTGATACTTCTCACGTAGGGCCTGCTGCTTGTCTGGAGGGAGAGAGGTGAAATAGGCTTTCCAGCCCGGGCAGAAGTTGATGTGCCAACGCCAGAAACGCCCCATCAGCGAATTCGGTTTCTTGTCGTAGTTAGCACGGAATTTGCAATTCTCACATTGATGTGCCATAATACTTATTTCTTTAGTGTTTCAATTATTGAATCTAAATCCTGAGCCAGACGCTGGTAGTCTTCGAGCTTCAGCGGACAGGCCAGAAGCTGTTCACCCATACCGGAGGGCACTTGAGCGTAGGCCTCTTTCTCCAATGCCTTTCCCTTCTTAGTCAGGCTGACAATCTGCTGGCGCTTGTCCTGTTCGCCCTTCTTGCGGCTGACGATGCCGAGCTTCTCCATACGCTGGAGTAGGGGAGTGACGGTGTTCGTCTCCAACAGCAACCGATGGGCGATGTCGTTCACAGGCTGGTTGTCCTTCTCCCAAAGCACCATCAGCACAAGGTACTGCGGATAGGTGATGCCCAGCGCTGTCAGTATCGGCGTATAGGCCTGGGTGAGCAGTCGCGTAGCCGTGTAGAGGCGGAAGCAGATCTGATTATCAAGTTGTAACTCAGCGTGCATAACTCAATGATAAATTAGCCCAGCATAGCTTCCACTTCAGTCTCAAAGTCCTTGGGCTCCGTCGTAGGAGCATAGCGCTTGATGGTTGCGCCGTCCTTGGAGATGAGGAATTTGGTGAAGTTCCACTTGATATCGCTGTCCTTCTCCACGCTCTTGCTGATGGTCTTGAAGAGGGCTTTGGCGGCCTTGGCCTTCAGACCCTTGTATTCCTCGGTGGGAGCCTCTGCCTTCAGGTACTCGAAGATGGGGTCTGCAGCAGCGCCGTTGACATCGATTTTCTTCATGATCTGGAAGGATACACCGTAGTTCAGCTGGCAGAAGCCTTCGATCTCGCTGTCGCTGCCCGGATCTTGTGAAGCGAACTGGTTGCAGGGGAAGCCGATGATGACCAGGCCCTTGTCCTTGTACTTCTGGTTCATTTCCTCCAGTCCTGCGAACTGAGGGGTGAAACCACACTTGCTGGCGGTGTTGACGATTAGTAAAACCTTACCTTCGAACTGAGCGAAATCCAGTTCCTTGCCTTTGCTCGTGAGAGCTTTGAAATCATAAATCTTTGCCATAATCTAATGTTTTATTGATGTTGATGATGCTTGTTTCTCGTTTGCGTCGGCAAAGGTACGGAGAATAATTTATATCGCAAGCGATTTATTCAAGAGTTTAAGGTTGTTTAACATTAGGTCGCACACGACACATCTCTTATCGCGACACTCATTTTAGGAATATCCTAAGACGCGGGAGTCGTTACCCGTATCTCCTCTATCAACGGAATCACTACCTTTCGCAGTACTTTTTCATTCAGGCGGTGCTCACCATCGAACCGCGTAGCGTGCGGATAGTGCTTATGGAAGAGATCGTAGGTATTCACCGTCGTGTCATGAATACCGAAGAGACCATAGCAATGTTCACGGTCCCAATCCGTAATGTCTTTCCATTGCTGGCGTTCCATCTGATTGTGGTGTTGGATGATGTCACGCGTGATTCGGAATGTTTTCTGACCGTCTTTTCGACCGTTGTAGAACTTATGTTCACCCGTCCGCAGTACACCGCTCATGGTGGACATGTTCAAGGCCGGGTTGATACAGATGCGTACAAAACCTCTCATTTGCTGGGCGTACATTCCACCCATACTGGTACCGATAACGATGTCAGGCTGCTCCTCTGCACAGAGCTGTTTCAGGTAGGGCAGCGCCTCCAAAGGATCTATGGGAATGTCTGGTGCTATTATCTGGTCCTCAGGCAGCAGTCTGCGCAGGCTTTCCACCGTTCCGCTAGCCCCTGAAGAGCCGAAACCATGAAAATAAATCAGTTTCATATTTTAAACAGTATTCTCCAGTTCGTTGATTTCGCCGTCTGTGGTGGCCCAGCTGGTGACGAAACGACAGGCTGTATGATGTTCATCAACAGGACACCACACTTCAAAACCGATATGGCGGCGCAGTTGCTCCAAATCTTCGTTCGGGAGGATATAGAACTGCTGGTTAGTGGACGAGTCGATGAAGGGCTTATAGCCCATACGCTCTATAAAGAAGCGTCGGAGCCGCATAGCCAAAGCCACAGCCTGACGACCGATGTCCATATATAATAAGGTGTCGCCTGCTTTCGTGAACAACGCCTCGAACTGCACGCCCACGATTCGGCTCTTGGCCAACAATGCCCCATGGCGCTTGATGCGGCTGAGCATATGACTTGGCGCATTGCCCTGCGGGAAAACCACAGCCTCACCGCACAAAGCTCCACATTTCGTGCCACCGATGTAGAAGATATCTGACAGCTGTGCCAGTAACGGCAGCGTTATGTCTGTACTCGCCGCCAACCCATAGGCCAAGCGAGCGCCATCCACATAAAGTAGCAGCCCGTACTGTTGGCAGACCTCGTGCAGCGCCCTCAGTTCTACAGCCGAGTATAGCGTACCCAACTCGGTGGGAAAGCTGATATAAACCATGCCGGGACGCACCATGTGTTCAGCGGTGTCGTCAGCGAAATAGGCTGTAAGCCACGCCTGCAGGTCCTTGGCATCGAGCTTACCTTCATGCGAGGGTAGCGCGATGACCTTATGCCCCGTGGATTCCACTGCGCCAGCTTCATGAACGTTGATGTGCGCCGTTTCTACACACAACACACCCTCATAGGACTGGAGCACGCAGTCGATGATAGTGGCGTTTGTCTGTGTGCCACCAGCGAGAAACCAAATCTGTGCCCTCGGAGTTTCGCACGCCTCGCGAATCAAAGCGCGCGCCTTCTCACTGAAACTGTCGTCGCCGTAGCTTTGTGTCCGCTCTTTGTTGGTCTCCAGAAGGTGGCGCAATACAACTTCGTGCGCCCCGTTATTGTAATCGCTTTCGAGATGTATCATGATGTTCTACAATCAGTATAAATTTCAGTTATCCGATTATCCATTTTCCTACCTTGGGAATTCGCTGAACAAGTATTGAAAAGAGGGCAACTCCGAGGAAGGAAAGGAAGGCTGTGCCCAAAATCTGCATAGGGGTTGTCCAAATGCCCAGGATGCCGTCGGTACCGATGCCCAAAGATGTCCGTAGCCAAGTGGAAACGTAAACCAACAGGAGCAGATGGCAAAGATACATGCCATAGCTGGCCTTGGAAACGGGGAGGAGCACTCTGTCAAAGAACCTGCCGTGCCCCTCCAATTTCCGGAAGAGGAGAACCCATGCGAGGGTCATCAACGTCACGCCAAAAGTGTCGTTCAGCCAAGGCCCTTCCCATAAGGCCGCCAAACCGACTGGCCCTTCAATAGGAAAGACACCGTGGGAGTCGACCCAGACACGGTATAGAAAACCGCCACAACAGACGGAAAAGCCTGCAATAAAAGCAGGAAGTGCAATACTTAACGTCTTGGCCCAAGAGAGTTTACTCACGAATTTACGGAAATAAAGAGCCAGCAGCAGATAGCCTACAAAGCCGCTGAGGTAGTAGAAGACACCATAGGCATTCCAGCTGGCTTCGCCCCAAAGAGGGTACTTGGCAGCATTGGGAACCCCAGAGGGGCCATATATGACAGGTGCCGCACCGCCCACCCATTGACGAATCAAAGGTATCAGCGTGGTGAACAACCAGATACCCAGATAAACCTGTAACTCCTGTTTACCGACCTTTTCAGCCCACGGCGACAGCAACGGCATAATGAGGTACAGCCCCAGCAGCATATACACAAACCACAGATGCCCAGCAGCGTAGTTGAAGTTTAGCAACAGGTCCTGGATGTTCTGCACAGGTTCCCCCCAGACCAGTGCATATACAAGCGTCCATATCAGGAATGGCGGCAGAATACGGAGCGCCCTTTTTCTGAAAAACGTTCCAGTAGTATCGTGTAACGGAAACTGCAGATAGGCTGAAGCGAACACGAAAAGTGCCACGCAGGCACGCGGAAAAGAATTAAGGATTGCTACCCATACGGCATCGCCTTGCGTCAGAATCAGAGAACCATCCCCGCCAAGATAGAAAGGTTCGCAACTATGTGTGGCCATCACCAGAAAACAAGCCACGACACGCAGGTAATCGATATAAACAATTCGTTTCATGCTGATGATTTCACACCCTATTAAAAAATGTTATTTCTTATTAGGATTTTTGGGGAACCAGCCTCTTTCGACGCGTTTTTTCTGCTCGAAGAGTTCACCGATACCCCAAAGGGCAGAGGCTCCAAACACCCCCACGACAGCAGAGATAAGCGTATTCTCTATAAACAGCGCTACGGTGATAGCTGCCAGCCCTATCACCAGATACACTATCCAAGGGCGTGTTCCCCAGTAGTACTCCGTCTTTATGACAATAGGATGCCATATTCCTATCGTCACAAAGGTACATACTGCTATGATAATTCCCGTAAAATACATGGTATTGTCCTCTTATTTTTGTTTTGACTTCATGTTTTACTTCGCAAAAATACAGATAATCTTAGAAAAATCACCATCCTGTCACCCAATTTTAAGATTCTTTATTATCTGTTCTGCACCATGTTTGTATCAAAAAAATGTCGAATTATTGTGATTGTATCCCAATAATCACTACCTTTGCGAAGCGATTGAACGTAAACAGGGCAATTATATAGAACTTCATAGAACGAATAGACGATAATGGCACTACCCCTATTCACCGTCACGATAGCTACATCGTGAGTGATGAGTTACAGAATTGATTCTTGTAAATAAAATTGGATTTGGACGATGACAAAAGACGTCGCATTAGTATTGTCGAGTGGAGGTGCAAGAGGACTTGCCCATATCGGCGCTATAGAGGAGCTGGAAGCTCAGGGCTATCGGATTACCTCTATCGCTGGGTGTTCGATGGGAGCTCTTGTCGGAGGTGTTTATGCCGCTGGAAAGCTGAAAGAATTCCGCGATTGGATGAAGACCGTTGATCGGAAGAAGATGCTAGAACTGACGGATTTCTCACTGAGTCTAAATCATATCGTCAAAGGTTCGCGTATCATTGAGGCGATCATGGAGTTCGTGCCTGATGTGCCTATCGAGAATCTACCGATACCCTATTGCGCTGTTGCCACCGACTGGAAGGCTGGGCGTGAAGTGGTGTTCCGCGAGGGTAGCCTCTTTCAGGCGATTCGCGCGTCTATCTCTTTGCCTGCTTTCTACGAACCGGTGCAGCGCGATGGCATGATACTTATTGATGGCGGGGTGACGAATCCTATCCCGTTGAACCGTGTAGAGCGTCATGAAGGCGACATCCTCGTAGGCGTAGATGTGAGTGGTCACGACTATGCAGCACAATGGGAGGAGAAACAGGCGCAAACCGAGCGTCGCAAACACAGCAAATCCTTCTCCCAACAGATTATCAACAAACTAAGGCCCGACAACCTTGACTTCAACCACTACACGATGCTCTCACGCGTCAGTTCCCTGATGATTCGTCAGAACTCCATCCTCATGGCGCAACTGATGCAGCCCGACGTGCTTGTTGACATCCAGATGGCACACTACGGCAGCTTCGATTACGATAAATCAGAAAGACTCATCACCATAGGGCGCCAAAAGACAATGCAAGCGCTCAGCAAATATCAGTCAGACTAATTCATAGGAAAAACGAATGATATGAACATCGCAATATACACGCTGACTTCCGAGCTGCATGACGAACAGGCTGTGACAGCTATGACCCATGATTTTCTGGGACGTCTTGGTATTGTTTACGAATTGAAAGGCTGTGATTATACCGACTACGGCTGTCACGCCCTAGACTTGCTTTATGTGAGGACGGGCGGCACAGAAGGAATCTTCAAGCGGCTACTGCCAGACCTGAAGTCAAAGTCAGACCGCACGTTTTATCTCCTGACCTCAGGAAAAAGCAACTCTTTGGCTGCATCGATGGAAATCCTGTCCTATCTACGGCAAAACGGTCTGAAAGGCGAAATTATTCACGGGGAGCCCACATACATTACTCATCGTATTGCCTTGCTGGCAAAAGCGGGTGAAGCGAGGCAACGATTGAAGGATTGCAAATTAGGTATCATCGGCGAGCCATCGGACTGGCTGATATCCAGTCATGCGGACAAAAATATCGTTCGGGAAAAGCTGGGAGTGGAACTGGTTGACATCCCCATGCAGGAACTATTGAGGACCATTGCCGCTACACCATTGAGATCAGTGGATGAGGAGTGTCCCTCCGTAGCCATCAGGAAAGCTCTTCCCGGTGCCCAGCAGATATATGATGCACTAAAAGAGGTCATCCAACGCCACCGCCTGCAAGGATTCACATTACGCTGTTTCGATTTGCTGAGCACAGTCCATAACACAGGTTGTCTGGCGCTGGCCAAACTGAATGCAGAAGGTATCGTGGCTGGCTGCGAGGGCGATGTGCCGGCCATGCTCTCTATGAAGATTATTCATGCGCTCTTGGGCGTGAGTGGTTTCCAAGCCAATCCCGCCAGCATCAATCCCGAGACAGGTGAGATGCTGTTTGCCCACTGCACCATACCCTTCAACTTAGTGGAGCGTTATGAGTTCGACACGCATTTTGAGTCAGGCATTGGCGTGGGCATCAGAGGCTACATGAAGGAAGGCCCCGTCACCATTTTCAAAGTATCGGGTGACCTCTCCCGCTACTTTATTCAAGAAGGCGAACTCGTAAGGAATCAGGCCAAGCCCGACCTGTGCCGCACACAACAGGTCATCCGACTTTCCGACCCAGCCCAAACAGCATACTTACTGAACATCCCCATCGGAAACCATCACATTATTCTACCAGGACATCATCAAGAACTTCTGACAAGCATAGTTTCCAAAGGACTTTGGTAAAGAATGCAATGATTATAAGAAACTCTAAGTATGAATATCGAGCAAGTACGAGATTACACATTGTCACTACCTGGTGTAACTGAAGATCAACCATTTGGCGATGATATCGTCACCTTCCGTCTGGAAGGAAAAATTTTTATATGTCTATGGTTAGGTGATAGCGAGCACGATATAAAAGATTCCGAACCAAGATTTGCCCTGAAGCTATCACCTGACAGAAACGAGGAACTTCGTGAGAAGTACGCAACAGTAACACCAGCCTACCATTGGAACAAGAAGCATTGGAGCGATGTGTGTTATGAGCAGATGGAGAGTTCGCAAATTCAGGAGTGGATCAGAGAGTCATATATGCTTGTCGCATCAAAACTCCCAAAAGCTGTTCGGCAGAAATATAATTCAAAATAAAATGAAAAAAATATTATTTACATGCCTATTGGCAACAGCCTGTGTGCTGACGACTTCGGCACAGGGCATCTATGAATTCCTGGTGAAGGACGATGAAGGCAAAGATGTGTCTCTTTCGAACTATAAAGGGAAGGTTCTGCTCATCGTGAACACAGCCACCCGCTGCGGGTTCACGCCACAATATAAGGAGCTGGAAACACTATATGAGAAGTACGGCAGTGAAGGGCTGGAGATTCTGGACTTCCCCTGTAATCAGTTCGGACAGCAGGCTCCCGGTACGATTCAGGAGATTCATGAGTTTTGCACCGCCAACTTCGCCATCCGCTTCCCTCAGTTCGATAAGATTGAGGTGAATGGCGAGGGGGCACATCCGCTCTACACCTGGCTGAAAGGTGGTAATGATATCAAATGGAACTTCACAAAGTTCCTTATTTCACGCGACGGACGGGTTTTGAAACGTTACGAGCCGGCAGACAAAATGACCGACGTTGAGGCAGACGTGTTGATGGAGGTGAATCCAGTGTTGAGCAACATCATGGCACGTCGCTCCATTCGCAAGTACATGGACAAGCCCGTAGAGCATGAGAAGCTGGAAACCATAGCACGGGCTGGCATTAATGCTCCTAGCGCGATGAACTGGCAGAATTGGGCTGTGCGAATCATCGAAGACCAGAAACTGATGGGCGATGTGAAGGATATGTGCCGCAATGCGCCGAACCTCATCTGTGTCTGTGCTCCAGCTAACGGCGACTTCGACCTTGATGCGGGTCTGATGGGTGAGAACATGATGCTGGCTGCTCAGGCTCTAGGGCTAGGCACTTGCATTCAAACAGGTCCCATTCGCTTCCTCACGACGAACAAGAAAGCCCAAGCATTCCGTGATAGTCTTGACATCCCTGAAGACTACAAACTACTGTATGTAATCGCCATCGGTTATCCTGACGATCAGCCCAATGCCCGTCCCCGTGATGCATCGAAAGTGAAGTACATCAAGTAAATATGAATTATTGCAACTGAAACCATTTCGCCCCATCGGCTACAACCTATGGCTAAGAACTATTCGTTATGACGCGTTCACAGAAAATAATCCGTGCCAGCATCATTGGCATCGCCGCCAATGTACTGTTGGCTGCTTTCAAGGCCGGCGTGGGCGTATTGGCCAGCTCGGTGGCCATCGTGATGGACGCGGTAAACAACCTGAGTGATGCGCTGTCAAGTGTTATCACCATCATCGGCACGAAACTCTCGGAGCGGCCTGCCGACCGTAAGCATCCCTTCGGGCACGGGCGCATCGAGTATTTCAGCGCCATCACGATCGCTGTCATCGTCATGTCGGCGGGCGTCACTTCGATGATTGAATCCGTCAGGAAGATGATTGAGCCCACGGAGCCGGAATATACTACCGTGACGCTCGTGGTTATCGTGGTAGCGATCATGGTGAAGCTGGTGCTAGGACTGTTCGTAAAACGGCAGGGCGAGCAGCTAAAAAGCGATGCGCTAATCGCCTCCGGCTCCGATGCCCTCTTCGATGCCCTCATCACGCTGGCGACGCTGTTCTCTGCAGGCATTATGCTGTTGTGGAACGTGTCGCTCGACGGCATCCTGAGTGCCTTGATTTCCGCTGTGATCATCAAGGCTGGTTACGAGATGCTGGTCTCGCCCGTCAATGAGTTGTTGGGAACACGGTTCTCGCCGGAGCTGGTACGCGACATCAAGCAGGAGGTGATGGCTTTCGAAGATGTGCAGGGTGTCTATGATATCATCCTGCACAACTATGGTCCCAACGTGGTGATTGGTTCGTTGCACATCAATGTCTATGACACGATGAATGCTCATGACATCCACGGCTTGACGCGCCGTATCTCAGAACATCTCTACGCCAGCCACGGCATCATCATGACCATTGGCATATATGCTGTCGCCACAGGCCACAACCGTCGGGCAGAACTCCAGAGCACGGTGATGCAGGCTTTGTCCAAACACAAGGATATCGTGCAGGTTCACGGCTTCTACAACTTCGAGGAAGAACATCGCCTCTCAGTCGATGTCGTCCCAGATATCTCGGTCCGTGATGAAGCCACCCTCGCCTCACAGCTGACCGACGAGATCAAGGCGCTTGTGCCAGGTGAGGAAGTAACGATTCTGATTGACCATAATTATAGCGAATAAAGGCCGAGGAATTCCATAATACGAGGGAGTTGTGCAGTGGCGAGGTCGCGTCCTTGATCGTATGCTTCTCGCATCAGTCGGCGATTATGAGATATCCGTCCTACGGAAAGGGTTTGTTTTGGACGAAGAATTAGGGCGTTGCCGATTCTCTCCTGCTCAGCGATATAATTGAGTTCGTCATTGTACATATCGTGCCTTTGCTCCCACGCCGCCAAGAACTGGGGATAATGGCGGAGCAGGTGGCGGATGATATGCACGTGGTGTAACGGTTTTTTCCAATAGCCGGCGGGTTGGGTCAGGACAACAATGTTGCGCTCGAAGCCTTGTTCCTGGAAATAGCGGAGAGGAATGGAGTCGGCTATGCCGCCGTCTAGCAACTGGCGGTCACCAATGTTTACGATACGTGACACGATGGGCATAGACGAAGAGGCTAAAATCCAGTCAAGCATATCGTCGTTATAGCTGTCGAAGCGTCGGTACACGGGCTTGCCTGTCTGAACATCAGTCGCCACGAGATGAAACTGCATGGGGCTCGCATCGAACGCTTTAATGTCGAAAGGGTCGAGGTGGAGCGGCAAGGTGTAGTAGGCAAAGCGGGGACCGAAAAGGCCGCCAGTGGTCAGCAACGACCATAGGCTACAGTAGCGCGGGTCGTGAGCATAGCGGAGGTTGTAGCGAAGCACACGCCCTGCTTGTCCGCTTTTGTAGTTGCAGCCGAAACAGGCACCTGCGGACACTCCGACGACGCCGTCGAATGTCACGCCATGCGCCATAAGCACATCCATGATACCCGCGGAGAACAACCCGCGCAACGCACCACCTTCAAGAACTAATCCTTTCGTCATGTTTCTCGCTGCAAAGGTACAAAGAATTCATACACCCTAATCGTTTTTTGGGAAAAAGATGCGGAGAAAGGAGAAAATCTTCGTACCTTTGCCGATGCAAACGAAATAATAAAATACTGAGATTATCAAAAAAACGGAAAAAGATGAAACAAAAGAAACTATGGATGCTTGCTGCCATCCTTTGTATCTGCGGCATTGCAGCTATCGTTTTATCCCATGAAAAGGCTCACGCACATAACGATAGTCCTGATCAGGCGGTACAGAGTGAAGAACTAATTCGCACCAGCCAGAGCTGGGATGGAGTGGAGCTGCCCGACTATTTCCAGGGCCGCCCCGAACTGGTGGCTGTGAAGTATGTGTTCCCAGCTGGTCAGAAGCTGGGTTGGCACCACCACCCCGTGATGAACTACGGCATACTGGTGCAAGGCGAGCTGACCATCATCGGTCAGAACGGAAAGGAGAAGATTGTGCATGAGGGCGAAACCGTCGTGGAGATGGTGAACACAATCCACCACGGCGAGAACAGAGGCTCGAAGCCCGTCATTCTTTACATGTTCTACCTCTCGCAGAAGGACATGCCCTTAGCTGTGCAGCACCCCGAGATTCCACTGGAATAACACCCTGGGGACTTTGATAAGGGGACTCTTAGTTTATCGTGTCCGTGGCACAGCCAACGCTTATCATAAAATCATTCTATTGCGCGCTATTGCTGCTGAGTTCTTCGGTTGGCCAAGCACAGCAACACCGCTATACTGCATCACTGCCAGCCACAGATGCGCTGGGACGGGCACTACCCACAAGTGAAGAAGTGGGGCCGGAGCGTCAGGGGCGTTTCGTGGGACTTTTCTATTGGACATGGCACACAAACTTCGCCAGGATGATGGAGCCCTTCGACTTAACCCGTTTTCTGCAAGCACACCCAACAGCCATCAACGACTACAACGACCCTGCATGGAACGGCAGTAAGCCTGCACATTTTTGGAGTGAGCCGTTGTTTGGCTACTATCGTAACACGGATTCATGGGTGCTGCGCAAACATGCTGAAATGCTGGGCGAGGCTGGTGTGGATGTGATTATCTTCGACTGTACGAACGGTAGTGAATTGTGGACAGAATCGTTCATGCAACTATGCGAGGTCTTTTCTAAAGCCCGTCACGACGGCGTGGCGACACCGCAGATTGCCTTTCATCTGGCATTCGCTCCTACACTCGAGAGCCGCAAGGCCATCCACCAACTCTATAATGATTTTTATGCACCGGGACTCTATCGTGACCTATGGTTTATGTGGAAGGGTAAGCCCCTCATCATGGCTTATCCCGATGACCTGCCGCAGGAGATTCTCGATTTCTTCACCTTCAGACCCGGACAACCCGACTATCAAGGTGGACCACGTAACAATGACCAGTGGGGGTGGCTTGAAGTGTATCCGCAAAACAAATATGTCCGCAATGCTGACGGGACTTTTGAGGAGATGCCTGTTGGCGTGGCGCAGAACTGGTCTGCCGAACGAGGGCTCACGGCAATGAACGCCCCCAATACCTTCGGTCGGAGCTATACACATCGCTACGGACAGCCCCCAATGCTAGACAACCTCATCCCGCCCAATATCACAGCCCGTGGTCTGAACTTTCAGGAGCAATGGGAGCGTGCATTAGAAACAGATCCAGAGTTTGTCTTTGTCACGGGCTGGAACGAGTGGATCATGGGCCGCTTCGAGGAGTGGAAACAACAAAAGAATGCCTTCCCCGACGAGTTCAACATAGAAAAAAGCCGTGATATTGAGCCCATGAAGGGAGGGTTCGGCGACAATTACTACTATCAGCTCATTGCCAACATCCGCCGTTTTAAGGGAATGTCCGATGGACGGGTTCAAGTACCACTCACCAAGAAGAAAATAAACTGGGATTACTGGAAGACTGTAGACAACGGTTTCAAGACCCATCGCCACAATACCATGCATCGCGACAGCCCTGGCTGGGGTAGCCAACACTTCGTCAACAACAGTGGACGCAACGACCTGATAGAGGCAAAAGTAGCCTATGATGCCAGGAACATCTATTTCTATATCGAATGTGCTGATTCCATCTCACCATCCACCGACCCCGCTTGGATGCGCCTGTTCATCGATGTGGACTGCAACCATGCGACAGGATGGGAAGGCTATGACTACATTGTTAACCGAACGCCGCCAACACACGGAGCCTCAATATTAGAGACCTGCTACGAGAATAGTTGGGTTTGGGGGCATGGAGTACGAGTCCCGTTGAAGGTGGAAGGGAACAAGATGTTTGTCACCATTCCCTGCCGCCACCTCGGCATCCGCCGTGGACAGCCTGTGCGCATTCAGTTCAAGTGGTCAGACAATATGCAGCAGGAAGGCGATATCCTTGACTTCCTCACGAACGGCGATGTCGCACCATTGGGACGTTTTAACTATGAGTTCATAACTGAACCTTGATGCATCGTAGGTTCTTTGCCAGCTGAGTTGTCGAGCTGGCACCTATCAGTACTGAGGTGACAGCCTTTTGATGCAGAATCCAAGCGAGCGCCATCTCCGCCAGTGTCTCTCCACGCTCACGGGCCTGCTCGTTCCAACGATGCAACTGTGTCAACAGTTCCGGTGTGAGCATCGACTTCTTTAGGAACTTTCCTTTTGACATCCGGCTGTCTTCCGGGATACCATTCAGATAACGATCGGTGAGCAAACCTTGTGCTAACGGCGAGAAAGAAATGAACCCTATGCCCTCCTGAGCACAGAAGTCAAGGATGCCGTCCTCCTGCGGAGCGCGGTCGAGCAGATTCAAACGTCCTTGATATATAAGCAGTGGCACATCGCGCTCTTTCAGATATGCTACCGCGAAACGGGTAGCCTCTAACGGCCAACGGCTAATGCCGACATAGAGAGCCTTCCCCTGCCGAACAACATCAATAAGAGCCTGCAAGGTCTCTTCCAAAGGTGTGTCGGGATCGTAGCGGTGGCTATAAAACAGGTCCACATAATCCAAATTCATGCGCCGCAACGACTGGTCGAGCGATGCCATCAGATACTTTCGGCTACCCCAATTGCCATATGGTCCGGGCCACATATCGTAGCCGGCTTTCGTAGAGATAAAAAGTTCATCGCGGTAGGGACGGAAGTCTTCGTCCATCAGTCGTCCCAACGTCTTTTCGGCTGAACCGTAAGGCGGACCGTAATTGTTGGCCAAATCGAAATGTGTGATACCGTGGTCAAAGGCGTAGCGCGTAATCTCACGGCTGCGGTCATAAGAATCGTTGCCTCCGAAGTTGTGCCAGAAACCAAGGCTCACCCTGGGCAACCGTACCCCCGAGCGTCCGCAGCGTTCATATTCCATTCCACTTTCGTAGCGATTGTCATCTGCAAGATATTGTCCTGTTGAGAAAAACATTGCTCTTTTATATTTTACTTTATTTTGCAAAAATACAGATAATCCTATAGAAATCGCTCTCCTAGCGCCCATTTTTAAGATTCTTTATTATCTATTCGACATTCCCAAAAGCTTTACTCAAGTGTTTTTATCAAAAAAATGGCGAATTATTGTGCTTGTATTCCAATAATCACTACCCTTGCAGGGTTAATGTTTAACATCATGTTGTTTGAATTGGTGCTCTGACCGATGCCGAATGGGAAAACCACATCAAGCTCTACGGTCAGCGAAGGAACTCTGAGAATGTGTAAAAAATAATACGATTCATGAAGCAATACTTAGATTTACTACAGCGCATCCTCGATGAGGGTGCTGTGAAGACCGACCGCACGGGCACTGGCACCAAGAGTGTGTTCGGCCACCAGATGCGGTTCCACATGGCTGACGGCATGATCTTCCAGACCGAGAACATGCTCAAGGAGAGCGGCGACAAGCTGCCCGCCGACGTGAAAGCCGAGGTAGAGGCAGCCCTCAACAAGCTCCGCGACGCCCACTAGGCGCAGGACCTCGCCGCCATCGACGCAGCTACTGCCGAGCTCAACAACGCTGCTCAGAAGATGTACGCTGCCGCCCAGCAGGCAAGTGCTGGCGCTCAGGGCGCACAGGGCAACCCCTTCAACGGTCAGCAGGCCGGTCCTCAGGGCGGTCAGCAAGGCGGCCAGCAGGGTGACAACATCCAGGATGCCGACTTCGAGGAGGTCAAGTAAGACAAACGATAACAGAAAAAAGCAGCGGTGCCGTTGGCATCGCTGTTTTTTGTTTAGAACAAAGTGTGAGGTGTGATGAACGAGCTGCGGATGCGCCACTCCTTGGGATAGAGGTTATTGGCGCGGGTGCCGAGGTTCTTCATGAGGCCTAAGCGATGCCCTTGATAACCGACCTGCACGATGCCGCGTGGCGTCTCGGGCGGCAGCACCAGCGCCTCGCGCTGCAGGTAGCGGACGGCATCGCTCAGAGGCAGCTCCACATACGGAGCACCGTTGGCGTCTAACTGGTCAGTCGGGAGCGTCGGCAGTTTCGAGAATGCCGCGATGAAATCGGCATTTTGGGAAGTCTGCACCGCTTCCCCTTCTTTCCGCAGCACCGCACAGAAGAAACCCTCGCCGCGCACCTGTCCCGGCAGGAAGTGATATACGTTCGCGGGCGCTGGCGCCTGCGAACGCATATCCCCTCGAATCCCCCATGTCGGCTCTATGGGAACGGGCAGGATGGTGGCCCCCAGCTCACGCGCAATCCACTCCACATTCTCCTCATCCTCCTCGGGGTTAAAGGTGCAGGTGCTGTAGATGAGCAAGCCGCCCGGGCGCAGTGCCGGCCAGATATCCTCGATGATGCTGCGTTGCAGCGCGGCACACTCGGCCACGAAGGCCGGCGACCACTGCCTCACCGCTTCCTCCTCCTTTCGCATCATCCCCTCGCCCGAGCAGGGCACGTCAGCCAGGATGAGGTCGAGGAAATGCTTCCGCTTCAGCGCCTTGGCGATGTCGCGTGCATAGGCCTGCGTCACCAGCACGTTCGGATGGCCCCATTTCGCCATATTCTCAGCCAGCACCTGACAACGGGCTCGATTCGGCTCGTTGCTCATCAGCAGACAGTCATCGGGCAACAACGACCGCAGTAGCGTGCTCTTGCCGCCCGGCGCAGCACAGAGGTCAAGCACAGCTTGACAATGAAAAGTGAAAAATGAAAAATGAAAAATGGTTCGCATCACATGCGACAGGAACATACTTGAAGCCTCCTGCACGTAGTAAGCCCCGGCATGGAGCAGCGGGTCAGCCGTGAATAGCGGTCTCTCCTTCAGATAGACTCCTTCGGGACACCAGGGCACACGCCCATCGGCCCCTTCGGGTTCCGCATCCGCAGGCAGCCGCCGCGGGTTCACGCGTATGCTGACAGCCGGTTCGCTGTCCAGCCCCGCCACCAGCGCCGCCACATCCTCGTCGCGCCACCGCTCGCGGAAATACCGTTCAAAATCTTTGGGTAGTATCATCGTTTTTGATTGTTTCAGGGGTTAAAAGCATTATCTTCATCTTCCGAAGTGGCCGGGGGCAGGACGGTAACGGGTCTGGCAGCCGTCGCCGATGCGGATGAGGCGACCTTCATGCACGAGGCGGCGAAGGAGGGAGGTGATGCGGTTGCGCGTGAGAGTCAGGTCGAAGGCGTAGCTGACGTCCTTGTGAGTGACGCTGTCGTGAGTGGCGAAGAGCTCCGTCAGACGGGCATCTATCTCAGCGTCATCGGTGTGGAATACCTGCCCGTAGGGCGACTGATCCACCTTGAAGTTGCGCACACGGCTCAGGAGTTCGCGGTCGGGACGAAATAGGATGTCATCCACGTGAACATCGCGCCCATGGTAGTACGCCCCACTCTTGTCGGTGGCCTCCTTCACCTCGATACTCCCCTTTAGCGAGAGGCGGAAAGTGCCAATGCCGGGAAGGGCGACGGCATTGCCCTTCTCCATTTCATGCAGCATCACGCGTTGCAGCGTGTCCAGCGCTGCCATAAGCTCGCCCTGCGGTATCAACGACGGCACCCGCGAACTACTCGCCTGAAACTCTACGGCATCCACAGTGGGTCGATGCTCCAGACGTGGACGCAGGCTGCGCAGCCACTGCTCATCTGTCATGTGATGGTATGCGGCATCTGCCAGCGTCGTTTCGCGAGAGTTTGCAGCGCTCTCTACCTTCTCGTCGGGCAACAGCCCGCGCTTTGCTATTGTAAATCTGATGGCCATAGTGAAGGATTGTTTTGCGCTGCAAATATAGTCTCTTTATCTGAGACAACCAAATATTTTACTCAAAACAATAGGTTTTGTCGATTGCTTTATCTTGATGAAGCGATTACTTCATTTTGATTGTGCAATTACTTCATCATGATAAAGCAATTCACATACCGTTAACCATCGCTCAAATCATCCTCATCTTCTGCCGGACGCTTGCCATATAGTGACTGACTAATGCCGATGCCAGTATGATAACGATTGTCCTTCTCATCGAGATAATTCCTGTTGAATGTTGAATAACGTATGAGAGAAAAGTGGGGAGGGTTCGTGTGCACACATTATTTTTTCTCTTTTAATTATTCATTTTTAATTTATAGTTGTATCTTTGCCCCGCAATAAGGCATGAATCCTCAAACAAGCAGCAGTGTTGAAGCCAACCACGCATCGACATATTCTCATCCTGATGAGCTTTTTGCTCTTGCCTGTTACGATGTTCGCTGACGACAGCCAGCCTATCGTTGAGATCATGGCAGACCGGACGATGATTTATCCCCAGCGAATGGCACTGACAGGGGAGGAGTCGCTGATGGATGTGCTGCAGATGGTGCCGGACCTGATGATTGCCGGTTATGAGGATCTCATCTCCAACTATAACCTCCGCATTGACAACTGTCCGATGAACGGCGACACCCGACTGATTCTTAGCCAGATGAAGGCCAAGGACATCGCTAAGATTCAGGTGTGCGACAATACGGGTGTGCAGAAGGGAACCATCGGCATGGGTCGAGTCCTAGACATCAACATGAAGATGCCTGAGAGCTGGAAGGGTTTCGTGGAAGGACAGGGAGACTTCGGGAAGGAGATCGCGGGCATCGGTTCCGTGAATGCGTTGTACGGCAGCCAGCACACTGACCTCTACGCCAACGCGTCCTATCGTTATCAGGCCGGCAACGAGGAACATCTGACGCTTCACATGACGAACCGTTTTGATGACCGAAACAGGCTACTGACCTATTTCACGCAGCAATATCTGGACCGCCCTGCCGCCAGCTCGCATCAGGTCATGGGCCGCGCGCGATACTTCCACACGTTCAATGACCTGGGCACGGAACTGCTCATCGTGGGCGGTTATCAGTATGGCAGCGACCCGGTTCTTTCCGAACAGCTGCCCCTGTATATCGTGGAGCTGAACACGCCCCTGCTGACCAAGCGGCTGTCCATGACGCTGGGCGTTGAGGGAGATTTCCTGATGACGCGGCAAAAGGACACCGACAAGAGTTGGAATGTCTTCAACAATGACATCTATCTGTTGCTCACCTATTCCCTGCCGAAGTGGCGCTTTACCATTGGTAATCGCGTGATGTTCTACGACTACAAGTTCTATGGCCGCTATTCCGACACCCGCGACAATGCGAATGCCTCCATCATCTTTGTGCCGAACAACCGGAACCAGATTCAGGTGGGCTACTATCGCAAGTTCTATAACCCCACTTACGAAGCCCTCTTCCAGCAAGCTATCACGCCGCTGTCCGATGAGGAATGGGCCATCACGAAGGGACAGCTGGTGGAACGGACCATCAACCAGATGAAGCTGGCATACGCCTATAGCCGGCAGAAGTTGACGGTGCAGGCGGAGGCGAGTTACTACGTCATCGAAGACGGTGAGAATTTCACAGCTCTGGGGGCGTCGGCATACTGGAGGACGAAGTGGATGACGCTGGCCGGAGGCTCCAACCTCTATATCGCCAAGAGCGGGACCTACGCCTCGCTCAGGTTCGCGCCCACAGCTTATCTCCCTCACGCCTGGCAGCTCGGCTTGCAGGTGGTGTATGAGACCCGGAATGCACCTCGCCGCGAGACTACGGGCGTACCGGTGTACGCCTGCCTGTCCGTCAACAAGCAATTTGGCAGAAGATGGAATGTCGGGGTGGACTGGCACGATATGTTTGATGCTTTCTGCAGCCAGGCACAAGTCAACAGACATGCCGCCAACATCCATTTGCAGTATAGATTCTAACGATCAAAAAGATAGTGAGTATGACAAGTTATGCACTGGATATGATACAGACCGCCGGCATCGGTGCCTTGGCACTTCTCGTCGGTATGGTGTTAACGCGAAAGGTAGCCTTTCTCCAGAAATTCTGTATCCCGTCGCCCGTCAGCGGTGGCATCATCTTCTCATTCATCACCCTGGCACTCTACGGCTGGTTCGATGTCGAGGTGTCGTTCGACGGCACACTGAAGGATGTCTTCATGCTGGCATTCTTCACCAGCGTGGGGTTCCAGAGTGACCTGAAGGTATTAAAGCGAGGGGGCCGGTTGCTGGTCATCATGCTGGTCCTGTTGGTGGTCATGATTGCGATACAGAACCTGATGCCTATGGGCGTCACGCGACTCATGGGCGTTGACCCGCTGATTGGCATGGCTGCCGGTAGCATCTCCATGACAGGTGGCCACGGCACGGCAGGCGGCTTTGCCAGCGTGCTCGAAGGCATGGGCCTGCACGGTGCCGGAACGGTCAGCATGGCCGCTGCCACCTTCGGTCTGATTGCAGGTTCCATGATTGGCGGTCCGCTGGCCGAGCGGATGATTCGCAAGCGACTCACCCATGAACAGATGCAGCCCCAAGACGAAGAGATTGACCCCGCCATGGCCGGTATCGAGAGCGACGAGGCTTCGCCGGCAGGGCGTGCCAAGCGCGTCAGCACCCACGAACAGGAGTTCCAGCAGTATGCGAAGGCCACCTATTGGATCGTCCTGGTCATGGGTGGCGGCACCCTGCTGAGCTGGCTGTTCGCGAAGACGGGCATAACCTTCCCCACCTATTTCGGTGCCCTGATCTTAGCCGCCATCCTCCGCAACACCATCGGATTCGTCAGATACAAAGACGACGGGGAATGGGTGAGCGCCGAGAAGCTGCTGGATATGGAGCGCATCATCAGTGTAGGCAATATCTGCCTGTCTTTGTTCCTCGGCATGGCCATGATCTCCCTTCGGCTCTGGGAGCTCCAGAGCCTGGCCCTTCCGCTGATTGTCATCCTGCTGGCTCAGGTGGTGCTGATGTCACTCTTCACCTACTTCGTGGCGTTCCCCCTGTTAGGTCGCGACTACGATGCCGCCATCCTGTGTGCCGGCATCTGCGGCTTCGGTCTGGGTGCCACCCCCAATGCGATGGCCAACATGAGCGCCGTCTGCTACAAATACCGCTATACCGTCAAGCCCTTCCTCATCGTTCCCATCATTGGTGCGATGTTCGCAGATGTGATCAACACAGCGATGATCACCCTCTTCCTGAATCTATTGTGAAGCGCTTGCTCTAATAGTTCGCCCTAATCCATTCGATCACCTTGAGGAAGAAGGTGGCGGCTGCGACCTCGTGGTTGCTGATGCCGGCCTCCTTGGTCGTTTCGGAGCTGTACTCACCCACGTTTTCTTCCGTCTTGATGCCATGATTCTTGAGGAACTGGCTCATGGCATAGAAGTTCTCCACGGGAACGACATCGTCCTTCGTGTCGTGGTAGAGCATCACGTCGAAGTCGCTGCGGGGCGTCCAGCCGCTGGTGAGGGCATCCTTGCTGAAGGCTGCCTTGAAGCGGCGCGACAGGGCGCTGTTGTTATTCAGGACGGCAGCCGTGCAGATGTCGCTCGTCTTCTTCGTCTTGATCAGCTCCTCGTCCAGCGGGATGCGCTTGTTCTTCTTGCTGAGGAACCAGTCGTCGAAGTTCGCGGCCACGGGGTCCTTGAGGAAATCGTGGATGTCGTAGCCCAGACGGAAGAAGTGGTTGTAGGCCCAGAGCACGTTGCAGACGGTGCTGGGCATCTCAGTGTAGCCGTTGGTGATGGCGTCGTACATCGAGTTGATGTCATAGGGACCGTCGCCGGCGAAGGCACGTTTCACCTTGATCTCAGGATGGCGCTCCGAGATCTCGCGCAGCACACCCATCGTGGTCTGTCCGCCCTCCGAGTAGCCTGCGATGACAAAGTCATCACCCTTCTTTACATTCAGTTCCTCAATCAACCGCTTGGCAGCGAGGTAGGCATCCAGCGCAGCGCGACCGTTGGCGCGTGAGATGCAGTAAGCCTGCGGCTCTTTCTCCGTGATGCCGAAGCCGTAGTAGTCGGGGGCTACGATGATGAAGTTGGTGAAGGCAGCCCCCGTGGGGAACTCCACAGCGCCGCGTGAAGGCGCCTGCGTCGTGGCGTAGATCGTGAAGTGGTTGTAGAGCAAGATGCCGTTGTAGGGTTTGTCCTCCTTCCTCAACGCTTCGTTCACGGTGATGGTGCCGCTGAGGGTGCAGGGATTGCCGAAGGGATCCACGGAGGGATAGTTGAACACGTAGTTCATAT
>Ga0265301_10001295_pt1 | contig 33503 bp, 30 predicted proteins | sample AusTroGonzalo_MG_2_FD_193488 | JGI IMG/M metagenome (GOLD analysis project Ga0265301, IMG submission 193488) | Bovine rumen microbial communities from tropical cattle in Woodstock, Queensland, Australia - Gonzalo_04 | ecosystem: Host-associated > Mammals > Digestive system > Stomach > Rumen ... | reverse complement strand
CGTTGTTCACATACACAGGAATCTTGAAGACGCTCTCCAGATAGGGACCAAGTGCCACACCGCCACGGAAGGACGGGAAGTTCGGCAGGTCGCCGATGACGCCGCGCTCGTAGTCGGCAGGGCCAGGGAAGGCGAAGCTAATGGCCACAGGCTCTGCGTCGAGCTTTTCCTTGACGGTGGTGAAGCCCTGCACAAGGGTAGCCAGACAGCCCTCCGTGTCGGTGGTTACGGCCTTCAGGCGCACGGGTTCTACAATCTCTTCATTGTCACAAATTGCTGAGAACACGAAGTTCGTTCCGCCTGCATCCAGCGTCAGCACGATTTTCTTGTCTTTAGTCATAGTCGTAGTTCTTTTTTGATTATTCTTATTATTCTGATTTATTTCGCTATCTTGCGTCCGTCTATGATATAAATACCTTTGGACAATTTGTCATTTACTATCTTCCGACCGCTGAGGTCATAGATGACATTGTCTGATTCTTCACTCTTTATTCTTAATTCTTCATTCCCTATTCCAGTCGCGTCCTCCAGGCCGATGACGACAGTCACAACAGAGCGGGCTGGCAGTTCCAGGTTGTGCAGGTCCTGCAGCGACGTGTCGAGCTTGAGGTCGCGACTTCGGTCGGTCACGTATGTCCTGACCTCGCTTGCTTCTCCCGAAACCATCGACAAATCGATCTTCCGGCGGGCATGACTCAGATTCACCAGCACCGTCACGACCTCGTTCTCGTCGGGTGACAGCCAGGCAGAGCTGAGCAGGAGGCGGCCATCATCTGTCTCGGAAGACTCGAGTTCGATGCGTTTGTAGCCTGGGCGGATGAAGCGGCTGAAGTTGCCAAGCACCCAGAGGTTCTTGTCGGCAGTCAGCGTTCCGCCCTGCTTGAGGTCACCGGTGCTTTCCTCGCCTGTATCGCCTTTTGTGTTTACGCGGATAAGGTGGAAGCGGTTCTTATGTCCCCACTTCTCTTGCGAGAAAGCTGTCCAGTAGCTCCAGCCCACCATGTTCCCGATGGTGAGGTCGCACTGAATCAGCTTGCCCATGAAGAGCGCGATGCCCATCTTCGAGGCCTCCGCGTAGCTGGCAGGGAACCCTGCGCTGGTGCTTGGCGGATCGTCGAGCATCGACCATTCCGTCTGCATCACTTGCACACCGTACTTGGCGGCTTCGTTGCGGACCTTTTCCCTCACCTCCCGCAACAACTCGTCGCTGCTGACAGTCCAGTAGCTGTGGGCTGCTGCTACGGGTACCAGCGATTTCAGGTTGCCGATATAGGTGGAGGAGTTAGTGCGTTTCCAAAAGGCCTCAATCTGCTTGTTGCCCCGCGCGGATGTGCCGGCATAGAGGCAGGCCAGCGAACCGGCCTCGGGGATGAGTATCTTCGTGTCGAGTCCTCGGCTGGCAATCGACCTGTCGAGTTGCTTGGCGAGCTTCGTTATGTCCGAGTTCTCCCAAGGCGAGCCCTCCTGGCCGCTCTTCCAGTCATACTGCGGCTCGTTGACAGGGTCGATGTAGGTGACGTTGTAGCCCTCGTCTGTGAAATGCTTCGTGACGGTGGCAAGGAACTCCGCGAAGTCATCGTAGCAGGTCGTTTTCAGGTTGCACGTAATGTTCTGGTTATTGGCATTGGCCTTGCCGTTCTTCGTGTAGTAGATGGGCGGGGAGTTGGAGAAGAACAGGAAGTGGTCAACGCCATATTCCTTCGCCTGACGCATGAACCATTGCTGTCCGTCCTGCCGCGTCCAGTCGTAGGTGCCGTCCTGATTCAGGAAACATTCTGTGCGATGGATTTCCTCTGCGATGTTGCTGTCTTCGCCTTGTGTGGCACTGCCTGCCCCGATGTTCACACGCCAGCAGCTCAGGCCGATGCCTTCGGGGTTGCCGTTCTTGTCCATCTGCTGGCTGAACAGATACTTGGCGGCTTTCGCCTTTTCCTTCTCGCTATAATAGTCGCCGATGAACTCCGTCGTCCAGCAGTCGCTGGCTCCGAAATCCTGAATGGTCTGATAGCACACTGAGGTATCTATTCTTGCGGTGGCATCCGGCAAAGGCTCGGCTCCACTGAGGCGTATGTCGTCGAAGCAATAGGTCGCCTCTCCCCAGCCGGAGCTTGGGTCGCTCCAGTTGCAACTCAATATGATGTAAATCTTCTGAAGCCTTTGGCCGTAGAAGGCTTCGAGGTCGAAGGTCAGCTCCTGCCAAGTGGCATCCTGCGACAGCTTTCCCTGAAAAATTTGTTCCGTATCCCCATAGCCGTTGATGCCGATGCGCATATCCTTTGGCTGGATGGAGCGGTAGGCCAGCATCGACAGAAAGCAGTTGTCGTCCTTGATGACGACGGGCGTCTTGAGCTCCATAACCAAGAAGTTCTGCCACCAACCCGCATTTGCGACATTCGTGGCACCAACGCATCGGTTCGAAGTGTTTATTCCCGTCTTGTCGGGATTGGTCATTACTTTTGGCGTTACCTTGAACAGGTTGGCCGCATAGTCCGTACCGATTCTCAATCTTCCTGTCCCTCCGTTCTCGAAGTCAGCCAATAATGTGCCCTGAGCGCTTGCTGTGAGCGCTAGGAACATTGCTAATATGGAGAGGAGGGATGTTTTCATGTTATTTTCTTATGTAGGCTTTTATCGTCATGCACTCGCCGCTGAGGGGTTTGATGGTGTAGCGGCCGATGCAGGCGGGGATGATGAAGGTTTCGGCATAGTGCACTTCGAAGGGTGCGAACTTGCCGTCGGGACTCTCGATGAGGGCTGCCTCACCGTCCACGAGGTTGAGAACGTTGACACCACCCTGGGTGTTGTGCTCCACGGGATGGGAGAAAGTATGGCGGCGCGTCTCGATGAACTCGTTGGGATGCAGGCCTGTACGTTCCTCCTTGATGCCGTCCTTGTCGCTCAGCACCTCGAAGTGGTTCGCGATTTCCGCCTTCACGAAGGGCGTGGTGCGCTCCCATTGGATGACGAATTTGCCTCTCTCCACATTGATGGGGCGCGGCTTGCCGTCCAGGCCGAGACGAGCCCAGTCCCACAGTTTGAAGGTGAAGATGCTTGGGGTAGAGCTGATTTCGAGCACCATGCTGTTCGCGCCGGAGCAATGGATGGTGCCGGCCGGGATGAGGTAGTGGTCGTGCTTCTTGGCGGGCAGCTTGTTGACGTACTTCTCGGCATCGAACAGGATTTCGCCGCGCTGTGCGGCCCGCAGGTCCTCTATCATCTGCACCTTGTCGATGCCTTCCTTCAGGCCGAGATAGACGACGGCATCCTCGCCTGCATCGAGCAGGTAGTAGCTCTCGTCTTGGGTGTAAGGCAGCCCGAACTCCTTCTGGGCGAACTCGTTGGTGGGATGAACCTGCAGGCTGAGATTGCCGCCTTGCATGGTGTCGAGGAAGTCGAAGCGGATGGGGAAACTCTTGCCGAAGCGAGCCCAGACCTGCTGACCGAGCAACTCGCGGCTGTGAGCCAGCACGACATCCTGCGAAGGCAGCTCGAAGAGCACGCCCTCGGCCTCCAGATAGAGGCTGTTCTCCTCCGGCACGCAGTCGAAGCACCATCCGTAATTTTGCTCCTCTCTTGGCAAGTCACAGACCTCCTTCATCCATTGTCCGCCCCAAGGCGCAGGGTCGAAGAAAGGCACGACGCGGAAAGGCTTGTGGGCCGTGCGTTCCAATCCCTGCCGCATTTGAGCGTCGGTAATCATCTTGGGGGTGGAGCGCTTGTTCGAGTCAATCCAGAACTCGATGCGTCCGCTCTGCATCAACTCGTCCTTGTAGCGGTCGATGATATTCCAGTCGTTGAAGTAGCCCCTCTTGTATTGCACCGACGGGCTGTCCTCGTGGTTGTCGATGCCCAGCGCCTTCACCTCGTGTCGGCGGAACCGCTGCTGAATCTCCCACCGCGCCATATCGGCGTAACAAATAGGCCCCCCGACCCCCTTTAGGGGGAGAAAAGAAGCCGCTCCAGTGCCGATGATAATGATGGGAGTGTTCCCCCTAAAGGGGGTTAGGGGGTCTTCTCCCCCTAAAGGGGGCTGGGGGGTCCAGTACTCTTCCAGCCTTATATTTGAGAGGTACCCGAACAGCACATCGTCTGTCATGAATCGTTCCGTCAGTTGTCGGATTTCCTCCTCCGGGCGCATCAAGTCGCGCGTATTGACAATCTTTCTGCCTGTCCGGGCGAAAGCGTTGATGAAGTCCTCCTCGTAGGTGCCCGGGTAGAGGTCGATGGCCCATACGGGTTCGTCCGCCCAAGCCTCGGACAGTGTCTTGACAATGTTATCCCAGCCGCAAACAATCTTGCCTTCAATATGCGTACTTGGCTGCTTATCGTAATTGCTTCTCCTCATAAAAAAGTATAATTCCTTTGCAAAAATAAGGAAAACAATCGAGACGGCAAAAGGAAAAGGCAAAAGAAAGGGGGAAATAACGAGAAAACGTTACTAATCTCAGGCTTCCTTTGCCAGAACGTACACTTTCCCGCTTTTGCGGCCTTGACTTATGATGCTTGACGATGGATCGGAGGCAATGCGACGCAGTTCCCTTGAAGCAGTAGAGTAGGACAAGCCTGTCAGCCGGGCGTATTCATCTACGTGCATAAAACCCTTGTCTCTTATGTACTGACGGGCCCGCACGATGCGCTCTTCCGGCGAATACTTGGGCTTTCTCAGGCGCTCTTCACCTCCGCGTTCCAGGTCGCAGTTCCGGTCGATCTCCCATACCAGATTCTTGTCGGCCCTGAATTTTACGCCGGTAACTTCTATGCTCTTCGCGTTACGTTTGGTGGTTCCTTCCTCGAAATCGTCCATTTCCTTGTCCTCGCGGACACCCAGTTTGGCCGTGAATGTGCCCAAGCCGTCAATCTTCACGCTGTATCCGTTGCTGATCTCATAAGTCAGATGCTCGCAAACAGCTATCACAACGCCTTCTATCACACTCCTGCTGTATGTCCTGTGGAGTGAACTGCAGCGTTTTACAAACTCGTTGAAGTCCAGTTTGCGCCATGTTTTCAGCTTGTAATAAGCCTTCTTTTCGCCTGTTCCGTTCAGGTCGGGCATCTCTTTTTTAATGTACTGTGCCATAAAATTTCTTGTTATTACGTATAAAATATTTTAGTTCTGGGTACAAAGTTACGAAATATAGGGAGAAAAATAATTTTCCAGGCTTGAAAATATATTTTTATGGCTTGATAATTTATTTTCAAGGTTTGGTTATAAATTTTCAAAGCTTGAAAATAATTTTAAATGCCGAAGAAAAGAATTTTATCCCTAGGCAAAGTTACACATTATATTAATATTATAGCGCGATATGGGCGGTATAATTGTTTTTTTTTGTATCTTTGCAGCGCAATAAAACAAAGTAAGATATGAAAAAGACTATTCTATGCACATTGGCAGCCTCCTTCTGCTCGCTGCTCTGTGCCCAGACAAACATCACGCCCGATGTGCTGAAGCAACTCGAAGGCAGTTACACTGGTACTCCCGCCGAGAAGGCACTCCGCAACGCCATCAGCAATGTCGGTCTCCAGAAGATGGCCATTAACCAAGAGAATGCCGGCGCCAAGGACAAGAGCTTTGGCATCGAGATTAAGAACACGGGCATCACCGACCAGAAAGGCAGCGGACGCTGCTGGCTTTTTACGGGCCTGAACGTGCTGAGAGGCCGCGCCATGAAGAAGCTCGGCACGAAAGACTTCGTGCTCAGCCAGTGCTACCTTTTCTTCTACGACCAATTGGAGAAGAGCAACCTCTTTCTGCAGGGCATCATCGACACACGCAAACAACCGATTGACAGCGAGATTGTGCGCTGGCTCTTCCAGCATCCTCTCTCCGATGGCGGCACCTATACCGGCGTTGCCGACCTCGCCACGAAGTACGGCGTTGTGCCTGCCGACATCATGCCCGAAACCTACGTCAGCAACAGCACAAGCGAGTTTCGCGAACACATAAGGCGGAAGCTCCGCGAGTTCGGCATCACCCTCCGCGAGAAGAGCGAAGCCGGCATGAACGAGAAACAGCTCGAAGCCCTGAAGGTGGAGCAGCTCGGCACCATCTATAAGATGCTTGTGATGGCCTATGGCGTGCCTCCCACGCAGTTCACCTATAAGGACCGCAGCTACACCCCGCAGGAGTTCTTCAAAACCTACTGCATCGACGAGGGCGAAGACCTCAACAAGGACTACGTCATGCTGATGAACGATCCTAGCCGCCCATATAATAAAGTATATGAAATCGACTACGACCGCCACGTCTATGACGGCCACAACTGGCTCTACGTCAACATCCCCATTGAAGACCTGGAGAGCATTGCCATCGCCTCCCTGAAGGACAGCTGCCAAATCTATTTCAGCTGCGACGTCAATAAGTTCCTCGACCGTAGTACTGGCATAGCCGACCTCAACAACTTCGACTACGGAAGCCTCCTGAGCACCACATTCGGCATGAACAAAAAGCAGCGCATCGAAACCTTCGACAGCGGCAGTACGCACGCCATGACCCTAATGGCGGTTGACCTCAATGGCGAAGGCAAGCCCATCAAGTGGAAGGTGGAAAATAGCTGGGGCTCCGATAGTGGCGCGAACGGCTATATCATCATGACCGACGAATGGTTCCGCGAGTATATGTTCCGCATTGTGGCCAATCGCCGCTACTGCCCAGCTTCCGTGCTCGACCTGCTGAAGCAGAAGCCCATCCGCCTGCCCGCTTGGGACCCAATGTTCTTGCCAGAGGAATAAACCCATAGGCCCTATAAGCCCCATAAGATAAGTTAAAACAATCATCAAAGTGGAAACAACCCGACAAAACAAGATAGCGCGTCTCATTCAAAAGGAGTTGAGCGATATTTTCCAGAAGCAGACAAGTGCGATGCGTGGCGTTCTGGTAAGCGTTAGCGTCTGCCGCGTCAGTCCCGACTTGAGCGTCTGCCGCGTCTATCTCAGCGTCTTCCCCAGCGAGAAGGCGGAGGAAATCGTGCAGAACATCAACACCAACCAGCGTCAGGTTCGCTACGAACTCGGCACCCGCGTCGGCAAGCAGCTCCGCATCATCCCCGAACTTAAGTTCTTCATCGACGATTCGTTGGATTACGTCGAACACATCGACAAACTGCTGAAACAGTGAACTATGAATTGTTCATAGCAAGGCGTTATCTCTTTGCCAAGAAGAGTCACCATGCCATTAACATCATCAGTGGCATTTCGGTGCTTGGTGTGGCTGTGGCGACTATGGCGATGGTGGTCACTTTGAGCGTGTTCAATGGCTTCCAAGACCTCGTAGCTGACCTCTTCACTACGTTCGACCCTGAGTTGCTTGTCACACCCAAAGATGGACAGACGGTCAGCGTGAAAGATACCGCTCTGCTAAGGATCAAAGGCAGCGATATGATTGAAGTCTTTACGTCGGTACTTGAAGGGCAGGCGCTTGTGGTTCAGGATGGCAGACAACATGTCGTAACCATCATGGGTGTGGCAGATAATTTCACAAAGCAGTCGCACATCGAGGACATCCTCTACGGCGACGGGTCTTTCTGTCTTCACGCTGACGTATTGGAGTACGGCGTGTTGGGCATACAATTGGCACAACAGCTCGGCCTCCAAGCATTCTTCGAGAACCCACTACAAGTCTATGCTCCCAAACGCGGCGAGCGCGTTAACATTGGCAATCCCTTGTCCTCCTTTAATCACGACGAACTTCAGAGCCCAGGTGTTGTCTTTATGGTCAGGCAGTCGAAGTACGATGCAAACTACATCCTCACCAGCCTTCAGTTTGCTCAGAAACTTTTCGACCGAGAGGGCAGGATTTCGTCTGTTGAATTGAAACTGAAGGAAAACATCGATGCCGATAAGGCCAAGCAACTACTTCAGACACAACTTGGCGAGCGTTTCAAGGTGGAGGACCGCTACGAGCAGCAGAGCGATGTCTTCCGCGTCATGCGTATCGAGAAGCTCATCTCTTATGTCTTCCTATCCTTCATCCTTTTGGTGGCTTGCTTCAACATCATCGGCTCGCTCTCGATGCTGATGATTGACAAACGGCAGGATATCCAGACGCTCAGAAGTCTTGGAGCGACCGATGCTCAGATATGCACCATCTTCCGACTGGAAGGTCACATCATCAGCTTGGCAGGAGCCTTGCTCGGTTTGGTGCTTGGTGCTGTTCTTTGTTGGATACAACAGGAGTACGGTCTGGTCAGCATGGGTGACAGCGAAGGTAGTTTTATCGTAGAGGATTATCCCGTAAGCGTTTATCTGACGGATATCCTCCTCGTCCTCATCACCGTCCTCGCTGTAGGATGGATCGCCATTTGGTACCCTGTGAAATATCTTGCGAACAAGATATTGGATTAGAGAATAGAGATCATGCCAACAGCATATCCATACGCCCGTCCGCTCTATGTAATGGCAAAGCCGGCAGGACCGCTCTGCAACCTGCGTTGCAAGTACTGCTATTATCTGGAGAAGCAACACTTGCAGCCCCCCTCCGGCTCCCCCGAGGGGGAGGAAACTAAATTCTCCAGTCGGGAAGCCTCCCCTCGGGGAGGTTGGGAGGGGGCTGGAATGAGTCCCAAGCTGCTTGAGCAGTACATCCGCGACTATATCCAGCTTCAACAGACGCCCGATGTGCTCTTCACCTGGCACGGAGGCGAACCGATGCTCAAGCCGCTCAGTTTCTATCGGCAGGCTGTAAAACTTCAGCAATACTACGGACAGGGCAAGCGCATCAGCAACAGCATACAGACAAACGGACTTTACCTGACGCCTGAATGGTGCCAATTCCTCCACGACGAAGGCTGGCTCGTCGGCATCAGTATCGACGGGACACAGGAACAGCACGATGCCTATCGTCTTGATGCCCAAGGCAAGGGAACCTGGACGAGAGTGATGGACGGCATCAAATTGCTCAACGAATACGGTGTCGAGTGGAACGCGATGGCGACAGCCAACCATCATAACGCTCAAGACCCACTTGCTTTCTATCATTTCTTCCGAGACGAACTGCATTGCAAGTACCTGCAGATAAGTCCCGTTGTGGAGCGCATCAAGGAGCATAGCGACGGGCGGCATCTGGCCCAGGTCTTCGACAAGGATTGTCCCATTGCTCCCTTCAGTATATGTTCCGAGGAGTGGGGACGCTTCATGTGTGTTATCTTCGACGAATGGGTGCGGCACGATGTCGGCGAGGTCTTCGTGCAGCTCTTTGATGCGACTCTCGCCGGTTGGATAGGCGTAGAGCCAGGGGTATGCGTCTATGCCGAGGAGTGCGGACATGCAGCTGTCATGGAACATAACGGCGACGTCTATTCCTGCGACCACTTTGTTTTCCCACAGTATAAACTAGGTAACATACGTACGAATGGTTTGCCGCAGATGCTTTACGGAGCAAAGCAGAACCGCTTCAGTCGTATGAAGAAGGAAGCCCTTCCCCGCCAGTGTTGCGAGTGCCAGTGGCTCAAGGCCTGTCACGGAGAATGTCCCCGCCTGCGTTTCCTCCATACAGCCGACGGCGAACCTGGACTCAATTATCTCTGCGCCGGTTACCGCATTTTCTTCCAGCATGTGGCTCCTTATATGGATTATATGCGTCAGGAACTATTAGCAGGGAGGCCTGCAAGTGGCGTGATGCATCTCTTCTGATGTTTTCTTTGCCCAATTTTTGTTCATCTGACAAAAAGGTTGTATCTTTACGCCGCAAAAAAAGAAAAACATATATTTTAATATCATGATTGATAAGGTTATTACGGAAGTTACACCACTTGGAGAGAAGGATTGTTTCCTGATGGTGGACCGTGACAAAGATTGCTTCACCTACCCATTGCACAAGCATGAGGAAATGGAGCTTAATTTTGTAGAACATTGCGATGGAGCTCGTCGTATTGTGGGTGATAGTATCGAGGTTTTGGGCAAATATGACCTCGTACTTGTGGGCAGCGGATTGGAGCACATGTGGGATCAATACGATTGTCAGAGTCACTCGATTCATGAGATTACCATTCAGTTCCCGCCCGACCTGCTTGGCGAACAGTTTTTACAGAAGAACCAGTTGAGCAGCCTTCGCGCCCTCTTCGAGAACGCCAAGCGCGGCATCGCTTTCGAGCTACCTGCCATCATGGAGTTGTATGGCAAGATTACCGGCATCACTTCGGCGCAGCCAGGCTTCTATCGTATGCTTTCGCTTCTCGAAATTCTCTATGAGCTCTCTCTGCAAGACAATTACCATCTGTTGGCCAGCAAGTCGTTCGCCAATGTGAAGAACCAACCCGAAAGTCGCCGTGTGCGTGCCGTCGAGGAGCATATCGACCAGAACTTCAAGAACGAAATACGCCTGAAGACGCTTGCAGACATCGCAGGCATGACGCCTGCTGCATTCAGCCGCTTTTTCCGTACCCGAACGGGCAAGACGGTCAGCGACTACATTATTGACATCCGCCTTGGCTATGCGGCTCGGCTACTTGTTGATACCAACACCAGCGTAGCAGAGATTTGCTACAGCTGTGGCTTCAACAACATCAGCAATTTCAACCGTATTTTCAAAAAGAAGAAAGGTTGTTCGCCAACGTCTTTCCGCGACAACTACCACAAGAGCAAGATAATTATATAAAGCCTCACCCTAGCCCTCTCCAAGAGAGAGGGAGATAAATAGAATAATGTTATGAAACGCCTCGCTTACATCTTTACGATTCTTTTGGCAGGACTCTTCTCCTGTCAAAGTGAAAAGTCAAACAACAGCTCTACTTTCGTAACGGTTCGCGATGGGAAATTCTATCGCGGCGAGACGGAGTACAAGTTCATCGGCGCGAACTTCTGGTACGGTGCCGTACTGGCAAGTGAAGGTCAGGGCGGTAACCGCGAACGTCTCCAGAAGGAACTAGACCTCATGCAGGAAGTGGGCATCAGTAATGTGCGCGTTTTAGTAGGCGGCGAAGGCCCGGACACAGTGGCTTCGCATGTTGTTCCCGTCCTGCAGCCAGAGCCTGGCGTATATAACGACACGATACTGCAGGGCTTGGACTATTTGATTGCAGAACTTGAGAAACGGGAGATGACAGCCGTTCTTTTCCTCAACAATTCCTGGGAGTGGAGTGGTGGATACGGTGCCTATCTGGAATGGGCGGGATGCGGGCCGGTGCCTGACTGGTCGGACTGGGTTGTTGCCCAGCGCTATCACTGCCAGTTTGTGCAGAACGACAGCGCCAAGGCGATGGCCGAGCGACACATCCGTTACATCATCACGCGTACCAACACAGTCACAGGCAAACCTTATTCAGAATCGCCAGCCATCATGGCTTGGGAGCTTGCGAACGAGCCTCGTGCCTTTGCCCGCGATTCTGTGACAAAGGTCTGCTTCGCGAACTGGATTGAGTCGCAGGCGAAGCTCATCAAGAGCCTCGACGACAATCACCTCGTCACGACAGGAAGCGAAGGTATCGTGGGTTGCGAGGAAGACCCTGAGCTATTCCGCCAGGTTCATGCCTTCCCCGAGATTGACTACATCTGCATCCACATCTGGCCCTACAACTGGCATTGGCTCGGTCCTGTGAGCGGTCCGCTCGAGGCCGGCCTGGCCGGAAACGGAGCGACGTCCCCATTGGACAGCGTGCCGTATGCTGCTCGCAGGACATGTGCCTACATGGATCTCTGCTGGGATGCTGTGAAGGATTTAGGGAAGCCGATGGTTCTGGAGGAGTTTGGTTATCCCCGCGACGGCTATCTCATCGATCCTGGTTCTTCCACTCAGGGGCGTGACATCTACTACGCCTATATCTGGGGGCTTCTCAGGGACAGCGGGAAATTGCAGGGCTGCTGCTTCTGGGCTTGGGGCGGTTATGCCGAGCCGAAGCACACCCGTTGGGAGCGCTGGGACGACTACGTTGGCGACCCGGCACAGGAAGAGCAAGGCCTCAATGCTGTCTTTGCAGCCGACACAACGACGCTCAACATCATCCGCAAGGCAGCAGAAAGCCTCACCTCGTCAACTATAGAAATAAAATGATTTAATAGTAAATCGTAAATAATCAAATCAATTACTGAGATGCTTTTCGACAAACAGACATACATCGAGCGGCGAAGGCTGCTCAAGGAGCGCATCGGCTCGGGCATCATACTGCTGATGGGTAACAACGACTCGCCTGCCAACTATCCTGCCAACGTCTATCACTTTCGTCAGGACAGCTCATTCCTCTATTTTTTCGGGCTGCACCGCGAAGGTTTGGCTGGCGTTATCGACGTGGATTACAACCAAGAGTACCTTGTAGGCGACGATATTGATATCGACGATATTGTTTGGTTCGGTAGTGTGGATAGTGTGGCCGATATGGCTGCTGAGACGGGTGTGGTAAAGACTTTGCCGATGAAGGGCCTTTCGGACTTCATTAAAAAGGCTAAAGCTGCAGGTCAGCGCATCCATTTCCTGCCGCCTTATCGCCACGATACCATGATTCAGCTCATGGATATGCTGGGCATTCATCCCTCTCAGCAAAGGGAAGCTGCCAGTTTGGAACTCATCAAGGCTGTTGTTGACCAAAGAGCCGTGAAGAGTGCAGGCGAGATTGCCGAAATAGAGCGCGCCTGTGCCATCGGTTATGAAATGCACACAACTGCCATGAGGATGTGCCGTCCAGGCGTTACGGAGCAGGAGATTGCAGGCCATATCAGCGGCATTGCCAGCAGTAAAGGTTGTATGGTCAGCTTCCCGCCTATTGTTACACAGCATGGCGAGATTATGCACGGCTATCCCAGCCCTCGTTCTCTCGAGGCAGGACGACTGTTCCTCTGCGATGCAGGAGCCGAGACAAACGAGAACTACAGCAGCGACAATACCCGCACAATGCCCGTCAGCGGCACCTTCACCCAGCGTCAACGTGAGATTTACAGCATCGTAAAAGAGTGTCACGACTATGCGGTCACCCTTGCAGCTCCAGGCGTGAAATGGTGGGACGTGCATTTCGGAGTTTGCCGACTTATGACTGAGCGCCTCAAGGAACTTGGCCTGATGAAAGGCGATACTGATGAGGCTGTTCGGGCAGGTGCTCATGCAATGTTCATGCCTCACGGACTCGGTCATATGATGGGTATGGATGTTCACGATATGGAAGGTCTCGGACAGATATATGTTGGTTTCGACGATGAGATTCGACCCAACCTTGAGCAGTTTGGAACAAATTGCCTTCGTTGTGGACGCCGCCTGCAGGAAGGCTTCGTTATGACCGACGAGCCCGGTATCTACTTCATCCCAGCGCTCATCGACGACTGGAAGGCCAGCGGCCACTGCGCCGAGTTCCTCAACTTCGACAGGTTGGAGACCTACAAGGACTTCGGCGGCATCCGCATCGAGGACGACATCCTCATTACAAAGAATGGATGCAGATATCTGGGAGAGAAACGCATCCCCTACTGAAGCCCCTCCTCACTCCCCCGGGGGAGTGCCCAAGAGGCAGAGCGAAATAAACAACATTCAATATTAACAATAAACATTTCAATTATGATTAGTTTCAACCAAAAGCACTCCCCAAAAGGGGGAGCGGGGAGGGGGCTGCTTTTGCTCTCTCTGTTCTCCATGCTGCTTGTCATACCTGCAGCTGCAAAGGACAAGGACAAGAAGAAAGAAGACAAGGACTCCCTGATTTTCACCACAATTATCGAGCATCCGGTCACAAGCATCAAGAACCAAAACAGCAGCGGCACTTGCTGGGCTTACTCGTCCCTGGCTTTCCTCGAGAGTGAAGCCATCAAGAAGCACCCGGAGCTGAAGGACGACATCGACCTCTGCGAATCGTTCCTCATCAGCAAGACCTACGTTGACCGTGCCGACAAGCATGTCCGCACCCATGGCGACGCCAGCTTCTCACAGGGCGGTTCCTTCGAAGACGCGCTCTACTGCATGGAACACTACGGACTCATTCCCGAAGGCATCATGCCCTACCCCATCACCGAATACGGTGACTCCCTCTTCAACTTCGGCGGACTCTTCCCCCCGATGACGGCCTATCTGGAGAGCATCTCTAAGAGCAGCGCCAAGAAGATTTATCCCAAGGCCTGGAAGTCAGCCCTGCAGTCGATGCTCGACGGATACTTCGGCAAGTGCCCCACCGACTTCGAGTACAAGGGCAAGCGCTACACACCCCAGAGCTTCGTAAAGGATTACCTCACGCTCGACCCCAACGACTATGTGAGTCTGACCAGCTACACGCACCATCCCTATTGGAGCTCTTTCATTCTCGAAATTGAGGACAACTGGCGCTGGGCAAGCAGTTACAACCTGCCCCTGGACGACTTTATGCGTGTCATGTACGAGGCAGTGAAGAATGGTTGGACCTTCGCCTGGGGTGCCGACGTCAGCGAGGAAGGTTTCAGTCGTCGCAGCGGCAAGAACAAGAGCGTGGCTATGGTACCCGACACCAAGTTCAAGGCCGGTGTGGGCAGCGACCAGGCTCGCTGGACGGGCGAGAAGGCCTCTGAAAAGGTCGAAATCGTCAGTGCCAATGCAGAGAAGGAGATTACTCCCGAGATGCGTCAGGAGGCTTACGACAACTGGGAGACAACCGACGACCACGGCATGCTCATCTACGGCCTCGCCAAGGATCAGTACGGCAAGGAGTACTTCATGATGAAGAACTCGTGGGGCGAGAGCGGACCCTTCAAGGGCTTCTGGTACGTCAGTCAGGCCTACGTTGCCTACAAGACCATGAACATTGTCATCAACAAGAACGCTGTTCCCACCGACATTCGTCAGAAGTTAGGATTCTAATCTAAACATAGGATAAAGAAAGCCCCGGAGGTTAGACTTCTGGGGCTTTTTAACTTCCTGCATTAACTGCATTGGCCTTTTGCAATGATTCTTATAATTTCTCGTATTAAATTTTTCTAAGAATTTCTGTTGCTTTCTCATAGAAAAGCTATACCTTTGTAGTTCAAAATTCTATTCACGATGGAAAGACAACGTGAAATCTATCGGGTAACGTTGTGGGGCGGAGCGATGAATGCGCTGCTCCTGGTTTTCAAGTTCGTAGCTGGCATTATGGGCCACAGCGCTGCAATGGTGGCAGATGCGGTTCATTCGCTCTCGGATTTCGTGACCGATGTCATCGTACTGGTCTTCGTCCACATCAGCGGCAAGCCCAAGGACAAATCGCACGACTACGGGCACGGCAAGTACGAGACGCTGGCAATGACTCTCATCGGCCTGGCGCTACTGGTTGTGGCAATTGGCATCGTCTATGAGGGTCTGGTGAAGATTACGGCCTGGGCAGGAGGAGAACAGTTGGAGACGCCGGGTATGCTGGCGTTCTGGGCGGCCTTGTTGTCTATCGCAATAAAGGAAGCTATCTTTCGCTATTCGATAGCGAAGGCCCGGCAACTGAGCTCACAGGCTGTGGAGGCCAATGCTTGGCACCATCGCAGCGATGCACTCTCTTCCATAGGCACAGCCCTCGGCATCGGCGGTGCCATCTTCCTGGGACAGCGATGGGCGGTGCTTGACCCCCTGGCTTCGGTCATTGTGGGCCTGTTCATCATGAAGGTGTCCATCGAACTGCTACGCAACGGATTTGGTGACTTGATGGAACAGTCGCTGCCCGACGATGTAGAGCAGGAGATCTTGCGGCTGGCAGCTTCCGTCCCTGGTGTTGTAGAGCCTCACGACCTGCGCACTCGTCGAATTGGGAGTCATTATGCCATCGAACTGCACATCCTCATGGATGGGGACATCAGCCTTAGCGAAACACATGAAAAGGCCTCAGAAGTAGAAGAACTCCTGAGGCAACATTATGGAGCAGAGACCCACGTGGCGGTGCATGTGGAACCTATTTCTCAACCCATTTAACCCATTTACTTTCTTTGTTGTAGCCGGAGGCAACCATTGTTTCGATGAACTGGAGTCCGCGTACGCCATCATAGACATTGGGGAAGTCCAGATACTCTGGTCGAGGCGTCTCGCCTGCAGCTTTTGCCAGAATGGTTTTTGTGAAGTTGCGGTATATGTTGGCGAAAGCCTCGATGTAGCCCTCGGGATGTCCGCCGGGGACACGCGTGTTCCATTTGGCCAAGGAGCCCATGTATCCATTGCCGGTGCGGATAATCTCAGCGGGACGGTCGGCCCAGCGTGCAATAATCGTATTGGGTTCCATCTGGTGCCATTCGAAGGAGCCGAGCTCACCAGCAATGCGGATGGCAAGGCCGTTCTCCTGCCCTGCGGCAACCTGCGAAGCATGAAGCACGCCATGAAGGCCGCCGGTATAGTGGAGCAGGGCTGTGGCATCGTCGTCTATGGGACGTCCCTCGACAAACGCGCTGAGTTCAGCACAAAGCTCCGTCACCTGCTGGCCTGTAATATATTCAGAGAGGTGCCAAGCATGTGTGCCGATGTCGCCTACGCAGCCGCCCTTGCCGGACTGGTTGGGGTCGGTACGCCAACCGGCATTGTTGCCGCCCTCCAACTCGATACGCTTCGAGAGCCATCCCTGAAGATATTCCACATCAACGAGTCGGAGCTTTCCAAGTTGTCCAGTCGCAATGCGCGACTTCATCTCCTTGACAGCAGGATAGCCTGTATAGGTATGCGTCAGGGCCAGCGTGAGGCCAGTCTTCTCCACCTTCTCTTGCAGCTTCAGCGCTTCCTCCAGGGAGAAGGTCATCGGTTTGTCCAGTACGACGTCGAATCCCATGTCGAGGGCCAGAGCTGCTTGTTCGTAGTGAACCTTGTTGGGCGTAACGATGGCTACGAAGTCCATGCGTTCCCCCTTGGGCAGGTCGGTCTCCTTCTGCAGCATCTCCTTGTAGTCACAATAAATGCGCTTCTCGGGGACGTGCCAGGCCTGTCCCGTGACGAGGGATGTCTGATAGTTACGGCTGAAGCATCCGCATACAAGTTCAATATCATTCTCCATCAACGCTGCACGCAGATGGACGGGTCCTATCATGGCGTTTCCACCTCCGCCAATCATACCCATTCTGAGTTTTCTGTTTGTCATAATAATATTTATTAGTCTGTTGTCTTCCCTACGATTTAATCGCTGCATCGAACTTGATGTCGGAGGGTTTGAAGTCAATTCGGCGTACGAACTCGCAAGCCTCTCGGGCACCGTATTCTCGGTCCATTCCTGAATCCTCCCACTCTACAGATAGCGGACCATCGTAATTGTAGGCATTCAGCACGCGGATAATTTCCTCGAAGTTGACATCGCCATGACCCAGCGAGCGGAAGTTCCAGCCTCGGCGCAAATCGCCGAAATCGATGTGCGAGCACAGGATACCATTGCGGCCATTCAGCGTAACGGCACAATCTTTCATGTGGACATGATAGACGCGGTCGATAAAGTCCTCCAAGAAGATATGTGGCGTGATGCCCTGCCACTGCAGGTGGCTCGGATCGAAGTTCAGACCAAACTCCGGACGGTCCTTGAACTTCTCCAGCAAGCGCTTGGTGGTGTAGTAGTCAAATGCTATCTCGGCAGGATGTACCTCGAGGCAATACTTTATTCCGTTCTCGCGGAAAATGTCCAGGATGGGGCACCACAGGTCATAGATTTCCTGGAAGCCACGCTCGATCATCTCTTCTGTGGTCTGAGGGAACGAGTACATGTACTTCCAGATTGTCGAACCCACGAAACCGGTCACACAGTAGGCTCCCAACTTGCGGGCGGCAATGGCAGAGGCCTTCATCGTCTTGACGGCCCATGCCCTTATGCCGTCGGGGTTGTCGGCCAGCTCTGCCGGAGCGAAGTTGTTCAGGCGTGGGTCGTTATAGTCTCCCACACATTGGCTCGGAACATGGGCACACAGCGCTTTCACAATAAGGCCATGCTTCCGGAAGATGGCCTTTATCTCCTCCACATAGGCATCATCCTCGGCAGCACGCAGAGGGTCCAAATGATTGCCCCAGATGGCAAGTTCGATGCCGTCGTATCCCATATCGGCAGCCTTGCCGCACAGGGTGTCCAGGTCCATGTCTGCCCACTGACAACTCATCAGTGTCACTAATCTTGCTTCTCTCATGATTCTATATATTGTACGTTGGTTTTTGGCGGGGATGCGATATCGGGTGCTTTTGGGTACAAATATACGATTAAGTTAGCGAAATACAAAGAATTCTTCGCTTTTCATTTTTCACTTTTCACTTTTGTTGTATCTTTGCAGTCAAATTGCACAAAAAACAAAAGGACATGAAGAAACTAATACTGATTTTGCTTGCCTTTGTCGGCATGCAACTTGGTGCGCAGGACATGACGCACTACAAACGGATTGTGAAAGAACTGAGTTCCGCGAAGTACCAAGGTCGCGGCTATGCGAAGGGCGGTGCCAACAAAGCAGGCAAGTTCCTGAAAAAGGAATATGAAAAAGCCGGAGCCGATGAGGTCATCTGCCAGCCCTTCACGCTCGACATCCAGACCTTCGCAGGGAAGATGGAGATGTGGGCGGACGGGAAGAAGTTGCAGCCTGGTGTGGACTTCTCGATGCGCGAATACTCGCCGGGCGTCTATGGCGAGTTCCCTGTCTATCATGTCGATACGCTGAACTTCGATGCCGACCAGATGTTCGCCGACCTGGCCAAGCCGGAATATGCAAACTGTCTGGTGGCTTGCGAGTTCTGGTTCACCTATAGGCATCGCGAGGCTTTCTCCCGTTTGCAGAAGAAGGACGAATGCCCCAATGCGGGACTCATCTACACCTGGGAGTCGCCCATCAAGTTCTTCAAGGCCTATGGTCATCGCGTTGTGGATAAGCCCATCATCTGGGTGACGCCTGAAGCCATCAAGGGCGTGAGCCGCGTCCGCCTCAATGTCGATGCCAAGTTTCTGAAGGACTACGAGTGCTTCAATGTCATTGCCAAGGTGGAAGGCGCACGGCATGACAGCTGCTATGTCTTCACCGCCCATTACGACCACCTGGGCAACCTCGGCAAGAAAGTCTTCTATGCCGGTGCCAACGACAATGCCTCGGGCACAGCCGCTATCGTCACCCTGGCCGCCTATTATGCCAAGAATCGTCCGCCGTTCGACATGTACTTCCTTTCTTTTTCGGGCGAGGATGCCAACTTGCGCGGCTCAACATACTTCGTGGAGCATCCCACCTTCCCGCTCAGCCAGATTAAGTACCTCTTCAATATCGACATGATTGGCGACAACAGCCCCGTGCAGTATTGTGAAGTGAGCGACGAGGGCATGCCTGCCTTCCCGCGCTTCGAGAAGATAAATGGCGAGAAGGGGTATTTCCAGTCCCTGAATCGAGGCGACCTGGCTGCTAATAGTGACCATTATGTGTTCGCCGTCCGCCATGTGCCCTGCATCTTCCTCGAGAACGAGAAGGGCGATGCCTTCCAATACTACCACACCATCTTCGACAACTGGGAGCATGTCGTCACCGCCAGCTACGAACCCGTCTTCCGCCTCGTCCGCGACTTCGTAGAGGAATACAAGTAAGATAAGAGTATCCGCGATTACATCGCGCCTCGACTTTTCTATACATAGCAAAGGGGAGCTGCCTACTCCCCTTTCTTTGTTCATATATTTGTTTCTCGGGTTTGGAACGAACCGCTGTTTTTGTTAATCCACTAAACACAGGGTTCTGCAAGTGAGCTCTAAAATTTCGGTATTCTTGCTAAAAAATTTTTCTTCTCGCTGTATTTAATAGTTTATTCGCGAAAACACCTCCACACCTCCCGTGACGGGGCTGAAGGGCCGATGAATAAGGGGATTGAGAAAGGGAGATCTGGTTCTCAAACCTCCCGTAAACCTCCCGTTTCACCTAACCTTTCTCTCATACCTTCGATAATATTCAAGGGAGCGATAGTATCGCTAAGAGGATCGGGATGGGAAGTTGTTCAATAGGGGAAGAATGGGGGAAAACGTTCCGGCAGGGAGAAAGACGCCGTTCTTTCGGGGGAAAGATGCCGTTGTTTAGGGAGAAAGCCGGCATTCTATTCGTTGGCAGCGGCCGGGAACGATATTGGCAGCGTCCGCTGCCAATAATGGCAAGGGACGGGGAAATTATTAGCAGCGGCCGCTGCCAACCTGTCTTTATTCTGTGGAACTTTGATGGAGAATGGTATAGTGTAACGTTCTGCCCTCACGATACCAGCGCAGGCGTGGATTGTCACCTTCGCAGAGGCTGTCGAGATAGGCTTTTGCCGACTTGCGCTTCAGGTGGCTGTAAATCATGAAGGTGTTAATGGTAACATACCCATTGCGAGTGCTGCGGCGCAGGGCTTCATCCATTGCCTTGGAGTCGTACATCTGGCTATTGCCAACACTACGCCGCAACCGGCGAAAGCCGTTGCGACTACAGTCGGCATCCCTTACAAAATGTTTGGATAGGATATACTCAATGCCGTTATATATCACATCGCGCCCCAATACCTTGTTGGGGTCAGTATGCTCTCCAAGCAACTTTAACTTCGGGGCAAAAGAGCCGAATGGAGTTTCCACGCGATAACCTTGACGAAGCCACATTGTGGCAACTTCCTCAAGCAGACAGAAAAGACGCTGTACCTCACCCTTACTCGTATGTCGGTATTTGGCACAAAAATCGTCGATATCAGCAAGGTCATACTTGCGCTCTATCACGGGTTGGGCGTAGAGCAGAGGCTTGCCATCGTCGCCTTTGGTGGGACGTGGCTGTAGTTCAAAGAGTATTCCGTCGGTTTTGAGTGGCATGTCGATTAACTTTTCAATTACCCGGCAAAGATAGTCATTTCTTTTGAAATGGACGCATAATAATCATAATTTTTCACTTTTCTTTTTTATCGTACCCTTGACTACGTCAAGCTAACGTTTCCGCCTCCGCCACAGCATAGCGAAGAAGAGTATATAATATCGGAAATTGAAGCAAAAGGAAAAAAATATGAATTATGAATTGTGAATTATGAATTAATTGTTGTACCTTTGCACGAAAATTGCAAAAGTGTGCAATAATCGCCTTTCCCTTTGCCCAGGAGAAGACATATAAATAATGTATAAAAAAACAACCGAGACAATATGAGTTTAAAGATTGTTGTACTTGCCAAACAAGTACCCGACACGCGCAATGTCGGTCCGGATGCCATGACACCAGAAGGCACCGTGAACCGTAGCGCTTTGCCTGCTATCTTCAACCCCGAGGACTTGAATGCCCTCGAGCAGGCCTTGAGACTGAAAGACCAGAACCCTGGCACTACGGTTACCGTCATTACGATGGGCCCGGGCCGTGCTGCCGAAGTGATTCGCGAGGCTATGTACCGCGGTGCTGACGGTGGCTATCTGCTTACCGATCGTGCTTTTGCAGGTGCCGACACCCTAGCTACCAGCTATGCGCTGGCAACTGCCATTAAGCATGTCTGCCCGGAGGTTGACCTCATCATCGGTGGTCGTCAGGCCATCGACGGCGATACCGCTCAGGTAGGTCCTCAGGTGGCCGAGAAGCTGGGACTGAACCAGATAACCTACGTGGAAGAGATACAGAGCCTCACCCCAACCCTATCCAAAGGAGAGGGAGATAAATCAGATTGTTCATCCCTCCTTGGGAGGGGACAGGGGAGGCTTGTCGTGAAGCGCCACATTGATGGCGGTGTAGAGACGGTGGAAAGCCCCCTGCCTTGCGTGTTGACCGTGAACGGGAGTGCTGCTCCCTGTCGTCCCCGCAACGTGAAGCGTGTGATGACCTACAAGCGTGCCTTAGCTCCTATGGAACTGGCTCCCGAAACCACATACGCCGACCTGCCCTACGCAGAGGAGTATGAGAAGAAGCCCTACCTGAAGCTGGGCCAGCTGACCTGCGCCGATGTGAACGCCGACCTCAGCCAGTGCGGCCTCGCAGGTTCGCCCACCAAGGTGAAGAACGTAGAGAACATTGTCTTTAAGGCAAAGGAAAGTAAAGTGTTAACCGGCAGCGACGAGGATGTGAACGGACTCATCCAGGAGCTAATGGCAAGTCATACGATAGGATAATACAAAAATATGAATAATATTTTCGTTTATTGCGAGCTTGAAGGCACAAAGGTTGCCGAGGTAAGCCAGGAACTGCTCACCAAGGGCAGGAAGTTGGCCAATACGCTGGGCGTGCAGTTGGAGGCTGTGGCTGCAGGTAGCGGCATTACAGGCAAAGTGGAGAGTCAGATCCTGCCTTACGGCGTGGACAAGCTACACATCTTCGATGCCGAGGGTCTTTCGCCCTATACCAGCAAGCCCCACACGGCTGTATTGGTAAATCTCTTTAAGCAGGAGCAGCCTCAGATCTGTCTGATGGGCGCCGATGTGGTCGGTCGTGACCTCGGTCCCCGCGTCTCTTCTGCCCTGCATAGCGGCCTTACTGCCGACTGCACGGCGCTGGAGATTGGTCCCCACGACGACAAGAAGAATGACAAGCACTACGAGAACCTGCTCTATCAGATTCGTCCCGCTTTCGGTGGTAACATCGTGGCAACCATCGTCAACCCCGAGAACCGTCCGCAGATGGCAACAGTTCGTTCTGGTGTGATGAAGGCCGAGATTCTCGACCCCAACTACAAGGGCGAGGTTATCATTGAGGATGTAGCTAAGTTCGTGCCCGAAACGGAGTACGTCACCAAGGTGCTCGACCGTCATGTACAGGCTGCCAAGAACAACCTGAAGGGCGCCAGCATCATCGTTTCTGGTGGTTACGGCGTAGGTTCGAAGGAAGGCTTCGACCAACTCTACGAACTGGCTAAGGTGCTACATGCTGAGGTGGGTGCCAGCCGTGCTGCAGTGGATGCCGGCTTTGCCGACCACGACCTGCAGATTGGCCAGACAGGTGTCACCGTTCGTCCGAAGGTATATATTGCCTGCGGCATCAGCGGCGCCATCCAGCACGTAGCGGGCATGAAGGAGAGCGGCATCATCATCAGCATCAACAACGACGAGAACGCCCCCATCAACACCATCGCCGACTACGTCATCAACGGCACCGTCGAAGAGGTAGTACCAAAGTTGATTAAATATTATAAGCAGAATAGTAAATAGAGGGCAAATACGATGAATTACTATAGTGATATTAAAGAGATTAAGTTCGAGCTTGAGAATAATTCTCTCATGGAGAGAATAGTCGAACTCAAAGAACGTAACTTCGAGGATAAAGACAACTACGCTGAGGCGCCGCAGGACTATGCCGACGCTATGGACAGCTACGACAAGGTACTCGACATCGTGGGCGACATCACAGCTAATGTGATTGCTACTAATGCTGAGGCTGTCGATGCTGAGGGACCTCATCACGAGAACGGTCGCGTTCGCTATGCCTCGAAGACCTACGAGAACCTCGACGCTATGCGTAGTGCCGGCATGAACGGTATGACGATGCCCCGTCGCTACGGTGGTCTGAATCTGCCCGTTACGGTCTATACCGCTGCCAACGAGATTGTTTCTACCGGCGATGCCGGCTTCGAGAACATCTGGAGCCTGCAGGACTGCATCGAGACACTTTACTGCTTCGGCAACGAGGAGCAGCGCCAGAAGTACATTCCTCGTGTCTGCAAAGGCGAAACAATGTCGATGGACCTTACCGAGCCCGATGCCGGCAGCGATTTGCAGAGCGTGATGCTGAAAGCAACCTACGACGAAGAGAACGATTGCTGGCGACTGAACGGTGCAAAGCGTTTCATCACCAACGGTGACTCTGACATCCATCTGGTACTGGCTCGTAGTGAGGCTGGCACCCGCGACGGTCGTGGCCTTTCGATGTTCATCTACGACAAGCGCGACGGTGGTGTGGATGTGCGCCGCATCGAGAACAAATTGGGTATTCACGGCTCACCAACCTGTGAGCTTGTCTATAAGAACGCAAAGTGCGAACTTTGTGGCGACCGCAAGCTGGGCCTTATCAAATATGTAATGTCCCTGATGAACGGTGCCCGTCTGGGTATCGCCGCTCAGAGCGTGGGCCTCAGCCAAGCAGCCTACAATGAGGCGATTGCATACGCTCGCGACCGCAAGCAGTTCGGCAAGGCCATCATCGAGTTCCCCGCTGTAGCAGAGATGATTAGCAACATCAAGGCCAAGCTGGATGCCGGTCGTGCCCTGTTGTATCAGACCGCCCGCTACGTGGACATCTACAAGGCTCTGGAGGATATCAGCCGCGACCGCAAACTAGAACCCGAAGAGCGTGCCGAGCTGAAGCAGTACAGCCGCCTGGCTGATGCCTTCACTCCTCTGGCCAAGGGTATGAACTCGGAGTATGCCAACCAGAACGGCTACGACTGCATCCAGATTCACGGCGGTAGTGGCTTCATGCTGGAGTATGCTTGTCAGCGCATCTACCGCGATGCTCGTATCACCTCTATCTACGAGGGTACCACGCAGTTGCAGACCGTTGCCGCCATCCGCTATGTGACCAACGGCTTCTATGCTCAGGTTATCGAGGACTACGAGAAGCTTTCCTATGCTCCCGAGTACAAGGAGATTGCGTCTCGCATCAAGGCAATAGCCGAGAAGTTCAACGCTAGCACGGCAGCAGTCAAGGAAGCAGACTATCAGGATCTGCACGACCTCTGTGCCCGTCACCTCTACGAGATGGCAGCCGACGTCATCATGTGCCACCTCCTGCTGCAGAACGCCTCCAAGGCTCCCGAGCTCTTTGGTAAGAGCCTCCGGGTCTATGTCAACCTTGCAGAAGCTGAGGTCGAGAAGCACAATGCCCTTGTTGCTCGCATGACGGCCGAAGGTGTCGAGAACTATAAACAACAATGAAACATTTTCTTCCGATTCTGTTGGCGATGGTCGGCACTTTGCAGTTGCAGGCCACCGATATCATCTACGGCAACTGTCACTATCGCGAGATAGAGGGACGCTATGCAGGCTATCGCAAGACGGAGGGCTTCACAACCTTCGAGACCGACGACCGCATCACCCTAGTCTATTGTCTGCGCATTCCCCGTGCCACTGTGTCCGGCCTTGCCAAGCTGACGCCGAAAGTGACCGACGACATCACCCTGAATGTCCGCGTCAAGAACTGCGAAACCGACGAAGTGCTGCTCGAGCATAGCGTTACGCAGGCTTGTACCAAGGGCAAGACAACGGATCTGGAGATTATCCCCGAGATGAACTTCCCAACCGATACCTGGTATCGCGTGGAGATTCAAGCTCCCGACGGCTACAACCGCATCAGCCGCCTTATCCGACTCGATTTCGAACGGACGGGGGGCAATCCCGTCATCGATGCCCATCTGCGCGGCTTCCCAACACCTGCCACACACCTTTGGTTCGGACACTCCACAGCTGCCAACGCGCCTCAGAACGAGTCCTACGAGTGGTGCTACCAGGAGGTGCTGATGCCCAAACAATGGGCCACAATCAACACCTACCTGATGACACTTGGCATCACTGGCGGCTACATGGGCATCCAGATGTGTGGTCAGACTATTCCGAACGAGAATGGCATTGCCACCGACACGATTCCCTCATCTTATCAGCATCGAGTTCTCTTCTCTATTTGGGACAATGGCGACACAGACGTCACACCTAACCTTGCCACCTACCTTCGGGCAGGTGCATTGGCCTGGGGCGATGATGTCACCATCAATCGCTTCGGTAACGAGGGAACGGGCTGCCAGTCAATGGTATATAATGGAAAGTGGGAGCCAGGGCAATGGGTGCAGTTCCTGACCTGTGCACGCCCTGAGGAGCGCGCCATCACTTTGAAGGACAAGAACAACAACGACAGCATCATTCGCTATCCCTGTTCCCTGCTTTCAACCTGGTACAAGACCATCGACGACCCTGAATGGCACTACATGGCAACCATCCGCCACAGCGGCGAGTCGCACTACTGGAATACCTGGTATTCCTTCATCGAGAACTGGGCAGACACCGGTGGCGAGCTTTTCCGCAGAGCATACTACCGCAACAATTACCAGCGCTCAGTCGGTAGCGGTAAGTGGTACTTCGTCAACAAGGTAGATCTCTTCAGTCAGACCGACTACCAGAGCTTCATCAACAGCGGCGAGATAACGACACGCCACCGCCGTATGGACTATGGACACGGCCTCGCCAGCGATGTACCCAGGGCCTTTTATATGCAGGCCGGAGGTTACGGACAGCCCAAGGACAGCGCCAAGGTCTTGCCGCTGGTCGATGATCACAGTTGCGTGGAAAGTATCAACCTCGACTCCCTCATCGCCACCCTCCAGAAAGCCTATCAGGACGACTCGAAGGCCTCGATGAAGACTCTTCTTTCCACCCACGGCTCTCTGAAACTCATCAAGGAACTTGTTTCAGAGTTGCTGGCCAAAACCAACCGCTTCGAGGGCTACACTTACGAGGCAATGGCACCCATTCGCGAATTGGCTCAAACCGATTATACCCTAGCCGAGATGCGACAGGCCCTCCTCAAAATGTCGGAAAACAACCAGTTCCTCCGCTACGGCAACACCGTCAAGGCAGAGCATATCTGCTCTTTCCGAGCCTACCAAATAGCAAGTGACGAAGGTGTTTTGGCTGTCCGCGACAACGAACTTGTCGCTATTCCTCGTGCTGAAGCAGACGTCACAAACCTCAACAATCACTGGATTGTCTTGCGCCACGACAACGAAAGCTTCTACTGCCTCTACAACCTCGGCACAGGCTATTATCTCACCATCGGCAGCAAGGCTGGCCTGGCCAACATTCCGCATAAGATTATTTTCAATTTCTCCGGCGGAACATTTGCTATTCGCGAGGGCGCTTCTAGGTATCTCGGCTTCAATGCTGACAAGCAACCTATCACCGCCTCCGGAACCAAAGCTGTTCGCTTCGAACTGCTCGACAACTACTATCTTACACCAAAGACACAACTTGTGGAAGCATTACTTGCAGAGACCACTTCGGCAGAGATTACTACAGGGATAGAGACTCCCCTACTCTCTGGAAGGGAATGGGATGATGCTTTCTTCCCACAAAATGGGGGTAGCAGTTCTTCTTTTTCCGATGACATTGCGGCCATCTATTACTACGACCTCCAAGGTCGCCGTGTAGGTTATGCATTGCAACCTGGCCAGCCCGTCATCGCTCATATAATTCTTCGCAACGGTGCCTCCATCGTCAGGAAGATTGTTACCAAGTAAAGACAATCTGTGGCTCTTAGCTCTGACAAGTTGCAATACCTGTATTCCTTGTTTGTATATGTTGTAGGTTCTGTCCCCGATACGCGACAACTCACAAAAAAGCCGCTCCATCCTTCACGGACGAAGCGGCTTTCATTATTGCAACTTAGAATTTATTCGGCTTGAGCTTCTTCTGCTGCGGGAGCTGCAGTCTCTGCAACTTCTTCAGCGGGGACCTCGGCTACGGGAGCTTCTGCTGCAGGAGCAGCCTTCTTTGAAGAACGACGTGTACGCTTTGCTTTCTTAGCAGTCTTGGCCATGTTCTCGTCGAAGTCAACAAGTTCGATGAAGCACATAGGAGCAGCATCGCTGGCACGGAAACCCGTCTTGATGATGCGAGTGTAACCACCGGGACGGTCGGCAACCTTCTGAGAGATTACAGTGAACAATTCTGTGATGGCGTGCTTGTCCTGCAGATAGCTAAACACAACGCGACGCGAATTAGTAGTATCCTCCTTCGACTTGGTGATGAGAGGCTCTACATACTTCTTCAAGGCTTTTGCCTTGGCCAGGGTCGTAGTGATTCTTTTGTGCATGATCAGAGAAATGGCCATGTTACTCAACATAGCTGCTCTGTGGGATGCAGTACGACCCAGATGATTGAATTTCTTATTATGTCTCATGACTTTTTATTCTTTATCTAATTTATACTTAGAAATATCAGTTCCAAACGACAGATTCAGACTCTCGAGCAAATCATCAAGCTCCGTGAGCGATTTCTTACCGAAGTTCCTGAACTTGAGCAGATCGGTCTTGTTGTATTGTACCAAATCGCCAAGGGTGTCCACATCGGCAGCCTTGAGGCAATTCAGGGCACGTACAGACAAGTCCATATCCACCAACTTGGTCTTCAGGAGCTGGCGCATGTGCAGAACCTCCTCGTCGAATTCCTCGTTCACCTCCATGTCGCTGTTCTCGAGCGTAATCTTCTCGTCGGAGAAGAGCATGAAGTGGTGGATGAGGATGCGGGCAGCTTCCTTGAGCGCGTCCTTCGGGTGAATGGAACCATCAGTGGTAATCTCAAGCACAAGCTTCTCGTAGTCGGTCTTCTGCTCTACGCGGAAGTTCTCTACTGCGTACTTGACATTCCTGATTGGGGTGTAAATTGAATCGATAGGTATTACGTTCACATCGGTGCAGAAGGGGCGGTTCTCATCGGCGGGAACATAGCCTCTACCTTTGTTGATATTGATTTCCATACGAAGAGATGCCTTGGCATCCAGATGGCAAATCACCAACTCGGGATTCAACACTTCGAAACCTACCAGATACTTGTTGAAGTCACCTGCCTTGAACTCTGTGGTGTTCTCGACCGAAATAGCCACTTTCTCTGTTTCGAAGTCTTCTACAACTTGCTTGAACCTTACCTGCTTCAGGTTCAATATAATGTTGGTGACATCTTCCTTGACTCCAGGCACAGTTGCAAACTCATGCTCAACGCCAGAGATAGACACTGTGTTGATAGCAAAGCCATCAAGCGAGGAGAGAAGGATGCGGCGCAAAGCATTACCAATGGTAGTACCGAAACCACCTTCCAAGGGGCGGAACTCGAACTTGCCGAACTTATCGTCCGCCTCCAACATTATAACCTTATCGGGTTTTTGAAATGCTAATATCGCCATTCTTATATTTTATTTAGAGTACAACTCAACGATCAACTGTTCCTTTATGGTCTCGGGTATGTCAGCACGGTCGGGCTTGTGGAGATACTTGCCTGACTTCTGGCTCTCGTCCCATTCAATCCAAGGATACTTAGAATGGTTGAAGCCTGCCAGAGCATTCTGTATTACCTCAAGGCTCTTGCTGCGCTCGCGAACACCTACTATCTGACCGGGCTTGACGCTATAAGAAGGGATACCAACCACTTTACCATCTACAACGATGTGCTTGTGGTTGACAAGCTGGCGGGCAGCACGACGGGTGGGAGCGATACCCAGACGATAAACGATGTTGTCAAGACGGCTTTCGAGGTTCTGAAGGAGAATCTCACCGGTGATACCACTGGTGCGGGCTGCCTTCTCGAACATGTTGCGGAACTGCTTCTCCAGCACACCATAAGTGTACTTTGCCTTCTGCTTCTCAGCAAGCATGATGCCATACTCGGAAGTTTTGCGGCGACGATTGTTACCATGCTGGCCAGGAGGGAAGTTACGCTTAGCCTGTACTTTGGGATTACCCAGGATGGCTTCGCCAAAACGGCGGTCAATCCTTGACTTAGGTCCTGTATATCTTGCCATAATTATTTTTATTTTTCGTTATTACGATATAACATTATTACGATATAACGCATGTTATTAAACTCTTCTTCTCTTAGGAGGACGACAGCCATTGTGTGGAAGCGGAGTTACATCGACAATCTCGACAACCTCAATACCTGCGCCATGAACGGTGCGAATCGCAGACTCACGACCATTACCGGGACCCTTGACATATGCCTTCACCTTGCGCAAGCCCAAATCATATGCGGTCTTTGCACAGTCCTGTGCGGCCATCTGAGCAGCGTAGGGAGTGTTCTTCTTAGAGCCACGGAAGCCCATCTTTCCGGCAGAAGACCAAGAAATCACCTGACCTTCGCTGTTAGCCAAAGAGACAATGATATTGTTGAACGAGCTGTGTACGTGGAGCTGACCCATTGCGTCAACCTTCACCACTCTCTTCTTTGTAGCAACTGTTTTCTTTGCCATATCAATTATTATTTAGTAGCCTTTTTCTTGTTTGCAACAGTCTTCTTCTTACCCTTACGAGTGCGGGCATTGTTCTTTGTGCTCTGACCACGCACGGGAAGACCATTACGATGACGAACACCACGATAGCAGCCGATATCCATCAGACGCTTAATGTTCATAGTAATCTCAGAACGGAGGTCACCCTCTACCTTATACTCAGCACCGATAATCTCACGAATCTTACCGGCCTCGTCGTCAGTCCATTCGGTAACCTTCTTGTCTTTATCTACGCCAGCCTTTTCCAGGATCTTGGCAGAGCTACTGCGACCTATTCCGAAAATATAGGTCAAAGCGATTTCGCCTCTCTTGTTCTGAGGCAAATCTACACCAACAATTCTAATTGCCATATACTATACTTTTCTTTTTTTGCAATAATGACTAACCCTGGCGCATCTTGTACTTGGGGTTTTTCTTGTTAATAACATACAAACGACCCTTGCGACGTACAATCTTGCAGTCAGGAGTGCGTTTTTTCAAAGAAGCTCTTGTTTTCATATTGATGTTTTTATTTATATCTGAATACAATACGTCCCTTTGTCAGGTCATACGGACTCATCTCGACCTTGACCTTGTCGCCAGGAAGTATCTTGATGTAATGCATCCTCATCTTGCCAGAGATATTACAGATAATCTTCTGACCAATCTCTAGCTCGACGCGGAACATCGCATTCGAGAGCGACTCCACAATTACACCATCTTGTTCTATAACAGCTTGTTTTGCCATATTTTGTTTAATTTGCCTTTTCAATATCTTCGAAGGAAGACAGAATCTCTAATTTACCTCTGTGCACCGCTATCGTATGCTCGAAGTGAGCAGAGGGCTTTCCGTCGCGCGTCTTTATGGTCCAGTTGTCCTCCATCATATAGACCTTCGGACTACCCATCGTTATCATAGGCTCTATTGCAATGCACAGGCCGCTCTTTATCATCGGGCCATTACCCTTCCGCCCATAATTGGGAACCTGAGGGTCTTCATGCATCTTGCGGCCTATGCCATGACCTACAAACTCGCGGACGACTCCGTAGCCATGGGACTCGCAGAGTGACTGAACTGCAAAACTGATGTCTCCGATACGCCTGCCCTGCTGGGCATTGGCTATTCCCTCGTAGAGAGCATTCTTTGTGACATCAAGCAACTGAGCAACTTCTTCTGAGACCTCACCTACACGGAAAGTGTAGCATGAATCACCGTTGAACCCGTTCAGAAGCGTTCCGCAGTCCACTGACACGATATCTCCGTCCACTAACGGCGTGTCATTTGGGACACCGTGCACCACCACATCATTGACAGAGGTGCAAATCGACGCAGGAAATGGTGTGCCCCCACAGGGATTGGGGAAATCCTTGAAAGTCGGCACCCCACCGTTGTCGCGTATAAATTCTTCAGCTACCTTATCCAACTCCTTTGTCGTCACGCCTGGCCTGACATGTTTTCCCACTTCAGCCAAGGTCTTGGCAACAAGCTGGTTGGCAGCTCGCATTAATTCTATCTCGTCTTCTGTCTTAAGAAAAATCATCCTACAGGTGACTGTTCCTTAACGTGAAGATATACCAGAGCGGCCATGGATGCGGCCAGAGCTCAGCAAGCCATCATAGTGCCTCATGAGCAGATGACTCTCAATCTGCTGAAGAGTATCGAGAACCACACCAACGAGGATAAGCAGAGATGTGCCACCAAAGAACTGTGCGAACTCGGGCTTTACATTAAGCAAACCTGCGATGGCTGGCATACATGCAATCAGAGCCAGGAAAAGAGAACCAGGCAGTGTGATGCGATCCATTATCTTGTCGATGAATTCAGCAGTCTCCTTTCCAGGACGAATGCCAGGAATGAAACCGTTGTTGCGCTTCATATCCTCAGCCATCTGAACAGGATTCAGGGTGATGGCTGTATAGAAATATGTGAAGGCAATAATCAATACAGCAAAGACAGCGTTGTATGCCAAACTCGTATGGTCTGACAGTGCCATCAGGACTGGTGAAGCAGCCTCACCGTTGGCAACGAGACCAAGCAGAGTGATGGGAATGAACATGATAGCCTGTGCGAAGATGATAGGCATCACGTTGGCAGCAAACACCTTCAGGGGAATGTACTGACGAACACCACCTACCTGCTGTCCTGCTACCATTCTCTTAGCATACTGTACGGGAACCTTGCGAACACCTTGCACAAGCATGATGGATGCGAGGATAGCAGCAAAGAGGATTATAATCTCAATGATGAACATCACAAGACCACCACCCATTAGGTTGTTCAAACGAGATACAAACTCCTGAGAGAAAGCCTGAGGCAGACGGGCAATGATACCCAGCATAATGATGAGCGATACGCCGTTGCCGATACCCTTGTCAGTGATGCGCTCGCCAATCCAAAGGATGAACATGCTACCAGCAGCAAGGATAATCGTACTTGCGATGATAAACATCGTCCAGTCAATAGCTGGATTCAAAGCACCCTGAGCCTGAACCTTAAGGTTAACCAAATACGATGGAGCCTGAACAAAAAGGATTGCCATTGTCAGCCAACGTGTGTATTGATTCATCTTTCGACGTCCGCTTTCACCCTCGCGCTGCATCTTCTGGAAATAAGGCACAACGAATGCGAAGAGCTGGATGACGATGGATGCTGAGATGTAAGGCATGATACCCAACGCGAAGATAGACGCATTGGAGAATGCACCACCAGAGAACATATTCAGCAGGGACATCAAACCAGTGTTGGTCTGATCCTTCAAAGCTGTCAAAGCATCAGGATTGATACCAGGCAGGACAATGAATGAGCCGAAACGATACATCGCAGCGAATGCCAAAGTGATGAGGATTCTGGTTCGCAGATCCTCAACACGCCAGATGTTCTTTAAAGTTGTGAAAAACTTCTTCATCAGAATTAAAGTTTAGTAGCAGTACCACCTACATTCTGGATAGCTTCCTCAGCAGACTTAGAGAAGGCATTAGCAACAACCTCAACCTTAGCGGTCAGAGTACCATTGCCAAGAACCTTAACAAGACCCTTTGGTGAAACTAATCCTGCAACAACCATGTCTCCAATTGTAATCTTCTCCAGATTCGTCTTCTCAGCGAGCTTCTGAATAGAAGAAAGATTGACCACCTGATATTCTACACGATTGATATTCTTGAAGCCGAACTTAGGCAGACGACGCTGCAAAGGCATCTGACCACCTTCGAAACCGACCTTCTTCTTATAACCAGAACGTGCCTTGGCTCCCTTGTGACCACGAGTAGAAGTACCACCCAAGCCAGAACCGGGACCACGACCAAGTCTTCTACGACTGTGAGTTGATCCGGCAGCAGGTTTCAAATTATTCAATTTCATAATGTAATCGACGTTAATTGTTCATACTATCAGCCAACCACCTTCACCAGATGATGAACTGTATTAATCAAGCCACGATTAGAGGCATTGTCTTCAATCTCAACAATATGATTCAGCTTACGCAGACCAAGAGTATCCAAAGTGGCCTTCTGATTGCGGGGAGCGTGAATGCGGCTTCTTACTTGCTGTACTTTGATAGTTGCCATACTTTACCTCCTTATCCTCTAAATACTTTTTCAATGCTTACACCACGGTTTGCTGCTACGGTCCTTGCATCACGCATCTCAGAGAGAGCTGCGATAGTTGCCTTCACCAAGTTGTGGGGGTTGGAAGAACCCTTGGACTTTGCAAGACAGTCCTTGATGCCTACGCTGTCGAGGACAGCACGCAT
>Ga0265301_10001291_pt1 | contig 33533 bp, 46 predicted proteins | sample AusTroGonzalo_MG_2_FD_193488 | JGI IMG/M metagenome (GOLD analysis project Ga0265301, IMG submission 193488) | Bovine rumen microbial communities from tropical cattle in Woodstock, Queensland, Australia - Gonzalo_04 | ecosystem: Host-associated > Mammals > Digestive system > Stomach > Rumen ... | reverse complement strand
TTTTTAATTCTACTTCTGCAACTCCTACCATTGTTTCATAAGCCTTAATCATTTTCTTATATTCTCTTATTTCTTTTCTAGTTTGTTTTAATATTTCTTTTTCTTTTAAAATTCTTTCTTTTAATTCCATATTATTTACCTCCTTTAGAGGAGAGGATTATTTATAGTCCTCTGCCTCTTTTTTTGCTCCTTTCAAATAATTATTAAGTTCATCTTGTTTTTCTTTCATCTGATTTAATTTTTTTAATATTTCTTGCCATTGTTTTTGTAAAGTGTTTTTCATTTATTTACCTCCTATTTATTTATTTGATTATATTATAATACTTTTCTTTTACTCTGTAAACCTTTTTAACACAAATGTAACATAAATGTAATACAATTGTAACATAAGAAAAAGAAAAGCCCAGTATTCTAATATATAGAACTTAGGCTTTTCCTCTATTATAGGTAAATAATGAAATTTTATAATATAATATAAATATATCATTATATTATATATATGTCAATAACAAATTATTTTACACCACCAGAATATGCTACAAATCCTGTCTTATATGTATTTTTACCATTTACTTTGTATTTTACAAGATATTTGCCATCTACTATTGCTAGACAATCACAAATTTCATAAGGGTCTAGACTTCCAGTTTTAAGTGTTAATCCTGTATCTGCATAAACAGGTTCACTTTTTTCTCTATTTTTATACGTTTTAGCCACTTCAAAATCCTCCTCCTGTGGTATATCACCACTTAATCTTTTATTTACTGTTTCTACTAATTCATTTAGTCTCGATTTTATAACTTTACCAGGACAACTTGTACTAGCATACATATTATGTGTTGTTAATGTTCCATTTTTAGTTCCATCATAAACTAATTTAAAATTATATCTTTGACATATATCTACACATAAATTAACTAAACTATTCCAACTTGCTTCTGTTATATTGTCTGTTCCATTTGCACTATTACTTACTTCTATTGTTATAGCTTGACAATCATTCCATTTAGAAGATGAAGTATAGGCTCTGTTTTCTTCATAAACATTACATACAATATCACCTTCATAACCAATGCAATAGTTAGCACTAGCTTTACGCCCTGCTTTACCAAAGATATTAACTGCACATTGTGTTCCTGTAAGTTTTCCTGCCATTTGATGTGGAGTAATTTTGCATACTTTATAGCCACTTCTTCCTATTTGATAATTACCTGAATGAGCTATATGTATAGAATTTGTAAGTCTACTCTGCATCCTCATCATCCCCCATTCCATTTGTAGTTTCTGCTCTTAAATCAGCAGTTTTAATGTAATTAATATTAGATATTCCTAATACTGAACCTAAAAATGTATTGAAAGCAACTGCAATAGTTAATATCATTTCTGTTTTTGGCACGTCTAAAACATTAAGGATAACGCCTGCAAAACTAATCATTGCAGGTAATCCAATAAGACAAATCCATTTTAAAATATCATATACACGATTTGACATTTTAAACACCTCCTTTTTTAAAATTATATCAATAAAAAAAAATAATAGCAAACTTTTTTTTAGAATTTGCTATTATTTATCCGACCGATGCTAGTATTTATTCAACAAGCATGTTGGGCAATATGTATTTGGTGTTTACATTATACCATAGTTATTTTTATTTGTAAATATATTTCCAATATCTATATAATTTATCTTTTCCTATATCTTCATCATTTAACCAATCTTTTGTTGCATTAATATAATTTTCTAAACTTTCTTCTGTTTCCCCATCTCCTAATATATTACCCATATCACTATATAACATATTCATTACTACATAAAAAGATATATCATCTATATTACTTATACCATATTGTTTTTTTACAGCAGTTGTTGTATCAAAATCCCATTTTGCACTTGGTTTCATATCTTCCACCCATTCTTCTGCCATTTCTTTTGTTAATACTTTGCCATAAGCCATTTCATATAAACACATCTTTTTTTCTTCAAATATTTCAGGGTGGCTATCTCTAGTCATATAAATTAATTCTGCTAACATATCTCCTAATTTTCTCATATCTTCTGGCTTTTTATTTTCACCTATTTTATCTATATATTTTCTTATTTCCATTTTAATCCTCCTTTCCTAGTAATTTATCTTGTTCTGCTAAATGTTTATCTAATTTATATAATACTTCTTCTGTATCTAATGTCTGTTCTCTATTTTCTTCTAAATTCTGTAATGCAACTAATAAAGCATAAAAACCTATTAAAAATGATAATATTGTAAGAAAATCTAAAAATGTAAATTGTCTATTCATTATAGTGATACACTTTCTTTAGCTGTTGTTGTTGGCAATGGTGTTGAACGTGGGCAAACTCTATTTTGTACTACAAACTGGCCTTCTGTATAATTTTCATTTTGGTTTCCATACATTATTGAATAATTTACTCTTTTCTCTAACTGATTAGCATACATAGTATTTCCTGCCTTGCATAAAACTGGTACTGGTGTATCTCCTACATTTATAAATACAGGTAAATTACTTGTAGCTGTTGCATTACAACAAATAATTAATCTATAACATCCTGCATTTTCAAGTGTCTTAATTTCTTGATTAGGTATTAAATTAACTGTTGTTTGTGTTGTTGTTGCGCTTGAACAATATATTGTATTACAATTCATAATTTTTCTCCTTTCTAAAAATAAAGACATTAGCATAATAGCCAATGTCTCGTAGTCAACTAGCTATTGCTAGGAATTAATATAAACTATTGCACCCACAACCATAGTTATAATAACAAGGTGGTTTTGGGGCTGTTGTTGCTAAATTACCTAAGATATTTTCTGTAATTTGTGCTGTTTGTCTTACATTTGATAATTCTGCTCTTGTTGTATCTAGCTTATCTCTTAAATCATTAATAACATTATTATTCATTTGAGCTAATATAGCATTTGTATTTTGTGCCATAGTATTTGTTATTGCTAGTGTTTGATTAGATATTTGATTAGATATATCTTTATTTGCTAATAAATTGTTATAGTTAGCGTTTAAAATATTATCAACAATATTACATTGTCCTTGTGCTAAACTTCTAGCATTATTGTCCTGACTTTGGTTATAAAGAGAATTTTGGATGTCGGCAAGAGCTAGGCCTGTTGAACCATTATTACCCCATCCAAATCCATTTCCTGATATAGCCATCAAGAAAATAAATAATAAGATAAATCCACCTATTCCACCAAACATATCATCATTACCTCTTGTTAATGCTAATACATCACTAGCAGATAATCCTGAATTTTCCATATATTTACTCCTTTCATATAAAACAGCTATTGACTTTTTTAAAATTAATGATTATAATGAAAGTATGCAATAACTGCGCATAAATTCAATTAATCTTTCAATATCGAATAGCTGACTATTTTTAAAGCCAATAGTTAGCTATTTCTTTATCATATTCATTAACCCTTGTAATTGCTGTTTACTTATTCCATTCTTATTACAATAATCTGCTATCATTTGTGCTTGTTTTTCACTCGGTTGACTTTGCATTTGATTTACTAACTGTTTTTGTTGTGGATTTAATAACCCCATCATCATTTGCATCGGATTGCTTGAATTCATCATTTGTCCTAATAAGTTTTGAATATTCATCTAATTTACTCTCCATTTCTCTTAATTTATTTTCTAAATCTAAAATTTTTTTATCTTTTTCATCTAATGGAATTACAATATCATATTGCTCACTTATTTTCCCATCTACTTCTTTTATTAATAACTTTTTGTTTTTCTTATCTAAAAACATAGTCTTCCTATTAATGAATACATTTTCTATTTGCTCATCATCTTTAAGTATCTTAGCTTCAAATTCCATACCACCATTTGTATTAATTATATTTTGTACTGGTGCTTGTGGTTGTGAATATTGACTTATCAGATTGTCTATATTATCTTTTTGTCTCATTAATTGATTAAGCATATTTTGATTTGTTCCATAACCATAAAAATTAGCCATTTTATTTCTCCTTAATATAAAATATTAACTTTATTATGAAAATGTCTTATTTTTCATCCTAGTGTCTTTTAGCATAGTGTTTTGCACATAAAAAAGGAGAAATAAGATAGATATAAATATTGTTTTAAAATATTATCACTATACACTATTTCTCCTTTCTTGTTTTTATTTTACTATCTTACATAAGATATAAAACGCAGAAAAAACGCAAAAAAAATAAGCCCCATTTAGGACTTATTTTTAATCGCTCTTATTATAAGAGTTCGTATTATTTTATTTTCTACTCTATCTACCAGAGTATTTATTGTTCTTTCAGAAGTATGTATCTCCATTGCAATTTTTATTATGCTATAACCCTTCTGCTTATACTTAAATACCAAAAGTTCATCATCTGTAAAATTACAATTTTCTATTAAAAAATTTTCCTCATCTTTACAGAAATTATAAATCTTCATATTATCTTCTCTTTATTACAGTCTTTCTTCTTACCCTTCTTTTAATAGTTTTTTTATATTGTCTTGCTTTAGCCATAATATCACTCTCCTATATCTTGATTTATTGGAGAATTATCCCCCATTGTATCTGCATCTTGTATAATTTCAGTTTCTTCTTGTGGTAAGCTATTATACCAGAATGTTCCTATAATCCACAAAGCATTATTTACGAAAATAAAAATTATTAGCCAGAAAATTACTTTAATAAATTTATTTATTACATTAGTTGCTAATGTATTTTCTACCTCTACTTTACTTTCAACATTCTCAACCTTTTTTTCAATTTCGTTTAAGTTATTCATTTCACACCTACTTATGATAAGCCTTTACATGCTCTGCCATAGCATCTTTTATTTTTTCATCTACTTCTTTATGACTATCTTTTAAATCATTTATCATTCCTTTAATATTTGATATTTCTGTGCGTATTTCTCCCATAAAGGTACCAAGCTCTATTCCATCATCTCTACCTGATTTTTTTTGGCCTAGGATAAAGCTTATTACAGCTATAATGCATCCTACAAGACTTATTATAATTCCTATTTCTATACTCATATTCAATACCTCTATTTAAATTATAGTATTAATAATATCAAATGTCAATTATTTTACTCTAATTATATAATTACATACTAAAGTTTTTTGCATAACATTGAAAGCTGTACCACTACCACCAGAAGGGATTGTAACAGTTGTGCTTTCTACATAAGAGTTAGTATAAGAACGGCTCTGACAAGACTGTGCCCTTATTGCATCTCCATCACTACCATTTACACCCATATATAATTTAGGTCTTACTGTGCCTGTTAAATTATAACTTGGCAAATTAGCTTTGGTTATTGCTTTCTCATTTGCTCCAGTAGATGCTCCTAATGTATCGTATGTTGTGCCTTTCATTATTGTTACTGCTTCTCTTTTATCTGGTAAATTAAATGTTGTTGAGCCATCTCCTTCACCATAAGTAGTTCCTATTACATCAAATAACTCGGAATATGTATCTCTTGATATAGCACTACCATCTGCAAACATATAATTTTCTGGCGCTGTTGTACCAAAATAATCACAACCACTTCCTATTGGTAATCCTGTACTAAAATTTTCTATTGCAACAGAATTTTCATATATACCCTGTTCTATCTTATTTAAATTATCTGCATTAAGATATGGTTGGCTACCATTTACCCAAGTAGTTTTTGTATATGCCATATTAATTTTCTCCTTTCAATTTATTTATTTCATTTTCTAAATCATCTACTTTTTTAGATAATTCCTGTATTGCCTTAACACTTAAAGCTAAAGTATTTAATAAATCTATTCCATAAGTATCATTATCAGGATTTATACTGTGTATTACAAGTTTGTCATATACTTCTTCTACTTCCTGTGCTATAAATCCTACATCTATATGCCCTTCATTACCACTCTTTTCTTTATTCCAATCGAATTGTCTCATGTTTAATTCATTTATTATAGGTAATGCTTCAATTTCACTATCTTCTATATTGTCCTTTATTCTAGCATCTGACTGTGCTGTTTGTATTTGATAACCATTTATATAACCACTTGCATAAAAGTCTACCCTAGCTGCCTCTCCTTGATTACCTATTCTTGAAAATTTTGCTATTGTAGATGAGTGTAAACTATCGTATACAGAAAAATATAAAGCATCTTGTAAAAATATCCCTTCTCCTTGCTCTACACTACCATTAAATATTGTACCTAATTTTGACCAAAAATTTCCATTTGATAAGTATCTATATAATCCATCCCAACGCAAACTCATTGCTTTATATCCATTATCGAAATTTACATACACATAACCAGTTTGCCCATTTAATTTAATATTTTCTGCACTTACATCTCCATTATGATTTACATGAAATTTAGCAGTTGATATATTTGCATCAGGCTCTAGTCCACAATAGAAAAAAGGTTGATTTGCTGTTTGTGATGCATATAAACCACTTCTTATTATATCTCCATCACTTTCTATATCTCTGTATAAACTTACATCTGTTAAGTTCCAACCACCTATTGTTCCCTTTGTTGCTGTTATTTCCCCATTTGCTGTTAGATGAAAATAATCGCTATCTATTATAACTTGATTTCCTATTATTTTTACTATTCCTTGACCTTCTTGTATTGCTACATTAAGCTCTGCAATTATTTCTTCTTTGCCTACTTTTTCTCTAACTAATAATGTTATACTATTTGCTAATTGTGTTATAAAACTTTCTACTTCATAAGTAGTTGCAAATACACTTGTTAATCCTGTTATTTGAATATATCTCGCATAACAACTAGCAGTATAAGGTTTACCTATATCAATTACATTTTTACCTTTTGTTAATAATATATCTGGTAAATCTAATGTAGTAATAATATTATGAGATAAAGGATATAGTACACCATTTTCAACTCCAACTCTACGAATAACTTTCCATTTGCTATTTTCATCTTCATAATCATATACAAGTTCATCATAAACCGTATTACTGTATTGTCTTAAAGGCTCTGTTATTCCTAAATTAAATGTATCTGTTGAAACAACTAAATTATTTTCATCATAATGTTTTACTAATAGTATACTATCGCCCATAGGAACCATATTAGTTCTTGGAGGCAAATTGCCAGGTTTTAATCCTTCAAATACAGTATTATTACCTTTTATAGTGAATTTTACAATTTCACCTTCTAAACAATTTGTAAGTGTTAATGGATTTGCACCTGCTACTTCTAATGTTAAGTCCTCTATATCACTTACTGCTATTTCAAGTCCATCTATGTCTTGTGTTACCGTTGTTGTTTTTTGACTTCTATCTCCTATTTGTGATGTTAAGCTTTCAATTTTTTGGTTCTGTTTATCTACTATTATATAGGCTTGATTTATTCTCTGGTCTGTCTTATCCGCTTTAGTATAATCTGTTTCACTTTGTTCTGGCATTTCTGCATATATTAATTCTTCTAATCCCTGATTTACGTTTATTTCATCATTTAACATTAAACAATTATATGTAGTTTCTCTTATACTTACGTTGTATTTATCTAATAATTCTAAATAACATATACCTGTGCTAGAATAATCATTAATATAGTATTCTAATCCATCTAATTTTTCCAAAATATCAGGCAAATAATCACTTCTATCATTAAAATTCATTATCTGATTATCTATGATTTTAATTTCACATAATCCATTTGTTGCAACACTTTCTCCATCTTGTAAGAATACATTATCACTTTCTGCACTTCTACTTAATACTATGGAATTTATAGGTCCATATTTTTCACCAAATTCTACATTTACATCCTTTAAAAAATTTTCATTTATTGTATCTACTGAACTATTAGAAGGATATCTTATTTCTAATTCATCACTATCATTTATACAAATTACACTTGCTGTTACTTCTGCTAATTCATCTAATATATCTCTATATGTGTAATCTAATCCATCATAAGGGTCTATCAATAACTCTCTATCATAATTTGCAAATTCATCATTTTCATTTGCAAAATCTATATTTAAATCATCACATATAGCACCTATATATTCTCTTATTGTTACTGGAAATTGAACATCGACTGCCTCATAATTTTTCATACTATATAGTATTTTATCATAACAAGTTATTTTATAGTGGTCTGTATCTTCTATTTTTTCTATATCTTTTACTACGAAATTACCATAATCTAAATATTCATAAGAATTGCCAACTTTTAATCCTAATTGAAAATCAAATACTGTATCTTTTGGTATGATTGTAGAACTTTCAACTTCTAGACATTTCATTACAGATTTAAGCATATTTCCATCATAACTGAATTTAATATTGTATAATTCTTCTTCTAATGTTGTTAGTCCATATTCTATCGTAGCTTTTAATTCTCTACCCATTTCTTTTATATTACTTTTAAAATTATTTGTATGATTTTTCATCTATGTCCTCTTTTCTCTAGAAATAAAAGAACAATCAAATCCTTCATTTTTAGCAATATATTTATTTACTATTTCCCAATCTCCTGTATATGTTGATAATGTAACAGTAGTATTTTTAGTAGGGTCATAATATACAACTGTTTGTGTTGCACTATCTAATATTGGCGCAATAACATTTAATTCTGCTTGTGATAATTTTCTAAAACTTAATATCAATTTAGGAAATATTCCTATTAATGTTCCACTCATAGTTCCTGCTAGATTTCTACCTGTATCACTACCCCACAATTTATTAAATGCATATTTTGCTTGTGTCAAATATTGTCCCATACTTACGTTATTAATCGTAATGCTATCTTTATTAATAAACACTCTGTAACACCCCCTTTATGTATTATAAGCAAAATCTTTATCATTTTGTATTTTCTTTAGTTCTCTACTCAATACTTTACCATTCATACTATTTGTTATATTAGCATTTATTGTAATATATCTTCCTATCGCCTCTCCTAATGTTTCCATAGCTTGTGCATCTGTTAATGGAATAACTCCTTCTGCGCCTTTTTCTCCTACTATCGCACCACCTATCATTACTCCTTTACTTGGCATATTTATAATACCACCTTTTGCTAATCTTGGTAGATGAAATTCATCTAAATGCCATCCAATATTTACTCCTGGTATTCCATTTATGGCATCTTTTAAACTATTTATTGACCTAATTGGATTGTTTAAAATATTTTCAATAGCGCCCAACACTGTATTTACAACTGCCTTAAATGCACTAGAAATTAAGTCTCCTGCTTTCTGCCCCACCTTAACCACTAAATTCATTATGCTATTATATACAGTCATAAACATATTTTTCATATAAGTTAGTATGGTTATAAATATCTTTTTAATACCTTCCCATGCCATAGTCCAATTACCTGTAAATGCACCTTTTAAAAACATTATAAATCCATCAAATATCCCTCTTATAGCATTGAATATTATATCTACTATATTTAATGCTGATTGCATTAATGTTAATATTGTTACATATATCGCCTCTCCAACAATTCCAAAATATTTTCTAACCCAATCTACCTTACTAAATAACCAATCAATTCCACCTTGCAAAAATGCTTTTATATTATCCCAGTTTCTTATAATCGTTGATACTATAAATGCTATTGCACCTGCTATCGCTATTGTTAATCCTACAGGCCCACCTATTGCAATTCCTAATCCTATTATTGCTATTGATAATCCTTGTAATACTTTACCAAAGTTTTCCCATGTTGGGTCTTTTAAGTATGCGAGCAATCCTTGTATTGCATATACTGCTCCTGCTATTATTACTCCTATTCCTATTGCTGTTATGGCATCTAATCCTAATTTCATAAGTGTAAGTGCTGTTACAATACCTAAAATAAAAGGCAATAATTCTGATAGTAATTGTTTGATTTTGCCTAATTTACTTTCATCTAATCCCATTTTACTAAAATCAAAATCAGGCATTGTAGCACCTGCACCACCTCCACCTGTTGAAGTATCTGTGTTATCTTGTAATATATTCAACTCATCAAATCCTGCTAATTGTTTTTTAATTTCTTTAGCTGCTTTTGCTGTACCACTAGCACCTGCTTTCATTTTAGCAAAACTTTTAGCACTTGCATTACTAAATAAATTTATTCCGAATAACATATTTATTATACTACCTATTATTTGTAACAATTGTGCTGCTAAACTTACTATCCATCGTAATACTGGCGCTATTACCTGTGTTAATGCATATTTAATATACTCTAAATTCGCAGCATATTGTTTATCATAACTTGCTAAATAACTACTAGCTTGTCTTACTGCTAAATATGCACTTCTTATACCAAATATCGCTAATGCTAATTTCCCTGCTTTCCCTATTGCATCATTAAAAGATTTACCTAACACATTATTCTTTGCACTCTGTTCTAACTTTGCCTTTTCTTTATTTATTTGAACTAATTTGTTTTTTGTTTTTTCCAATTCAACTTCAACATCTTTTAATTCACCTGTCATTCCTTTTGCTTCAAAATATATTTTCTGTTTTTCTAAATCTTGTATTTTTCCTTCTAAATCTGCTATCTGAGCATCAAACTTTTTAGTAGCTAACTCTGTCTCTATTATTATTCTGCCATCTGCCATTAATTGCCTCCTTCCCATAAGCCTAACTCTTTATATAAACTTACAATATTTTCTTTTTCTTTTTGTGTCACTTCCATATTATTACTTTTACAATATTTCTGCCTTAATATTCTTTGCATTTCTAATAATCTTGTTTGTTCTTTACTGTCTTTTATCTTACTTGCATCCTGCCCTAGTATATATATTATTCTATTTAATACACAACAATTGCCTATTTCACTATTACTTAAATTTTCCAAATCATTTTGAAAATCCCAAAAATGTAAATATTCTAATTCATAAGGGTCATATTTATAATCATATTTAAAACTACTTTTTATTAGCCCTTCACATTTTTCAAAATCTAATTCATATTTATCACAAGATTGCGATTTAAGGCCTTTTATATCTTTACCTAATGATAAATATTTAACTGCTAATTCTAATAGCTTATTTTGGTTTTTAGAGTGTAATCCATCATCTCCAAATAATTTATATATTATTGCAAGACTTCTCTCATAATCTCCTATATTATCGTCCTCTGCTATTTTATTACATTCTAATGCTATTCTAAAATCAGTATTTATTTTATATAATTGTCCATCTACTTTAACATATTCAGGTTTATTCAATTACATCATCCTTCTTATTAGAATATTTTTTCTTTATTTTTTCTTCAATAGATTTAGCATTTACTTTTAATTGTGGTAATATCTGGTCATTGATTATTTTATCTATTGCATCTAAAGAACCCCAGCTTAATGCTGTGCCATTTAATAATTTTTTTACGCCATTTTCTCCAAGAAACATATTGTAAATTTCTTCTTCCCTTTTAAAGAAATCTCTTGTAGCTCTTAACCTAGCCTCTTCGTTTGAGCTAAATAATTTCTTTCCCTTGTGGTCTTGTTTTTTATCTATTATTGTTAGTTGATTTTTTAAATCTAATCTTGCTTTCTTATCTTTTTCTATTATATCTTGATATTTTAAAGGTAATTCAATATCTTCTAAATTAAATTCAAGATATTCTCCTGTTTCATTACCCTTACTATCTCTTATCCATAATTTTAATATATCTTCATTGTCCTCTAATTGAATATAGTTATCGTTTCCTGCCATAACATAATTCCTCCTTATTTTATAAAAGGGCTAGACTAATAGCCTAACCCTATAATTGTTTTATTTTAAACTGATGCTGTTGGTATAAATGTTGGTACTCCACCTGCTATTGTTACTGTTCCTTCAATAGGGTCTCCATCATAATATAATGTATATCCTATTTCTGCATTTTCTCCACCATAACTTGTTATTGCTAATATACCATCACTCATTTTTGCAGGATAGCTTGTTCCATTTTTATAAGCTCCATCTACATCAAGTATATGTGTCTTATAATTTAATACATCTCTACCTGCTTTTGCAAATTCATAACAAGGGTCATTTTTATACATTTTTTGTGTAATATCGCCTTGTTTTTGATTGCTTGTGTGGTCTGTTCTTGCATTTTTCTCTACAATCCACTTTTCTGTATCTACTTGTGGATTATATGAAATTGCATAAGATGTTATTCCTATACCTAATAATGCCCATGTTCTACTACCACCACTTGGAGTTGTATCTAACCATGTTACCAATGCATCATCTCTATCTATTTTTTGTATATTACTTGGTATCTTTCCTAATGCCATTGATTATTCCTCCTTTATTAAAGTTTTGTATTTCTTTAGGTGTTAGAGGCTCAATAAAACCTTTTTCATTTAGTTTTGCTAATTGTTCTCTTGTCTCGACTTGTATCTCATCACCTTTTTCATAAAATACCCCATTAACTTGACAACTTATTTTTGCAATCGGTTTCATAATTCCTCCTCCCTTTATAATGATACTGATGTATCTTTAAGTTCTTCTCTATATGTTACTTGTATTTGTATGTCAAACTCTGCTGTATTCGTATTTGCATTTACCATAGTTCCACAATTTAAACATTCTATATTTTCAATTCCTTCTATTTGTGGTAAATCTTTAAATTTATTTCTAGTTCTTATTTCGGTTTCAAACTTTTCATAAAATCCTGTATTAGATATATTCTCTATTACATCAACACTATAATTCATTCTACTACGAAAACTGAATAAATCTCTATATATTATAATACCATTTATCCATTTTTCTATTGTACTTTCTGCTGGTATTTTATCTAATGAATAGTTATTTATTTCATCACTTAAAAAATTAATATTAATTTGTTTATAGCCTTCATTTAATTTAGCTATAATACCCATTAAATATTCTCTTAATTTTTCAATTCTTAACTCGTCCATTTAACATACCTCTGTACTTCATTTACTACTTGTTCCATCTCTGCACTTACCATCCTCTTATCCCAATATGGTCCAGTTCCAGGCTCTGAATAATTTCTTACAGGTCCTTTTGTATAACCTACATATTGTGCGTGTGCATAAGGGCTTTCATAAGTTATTGAATTTACTGTTCTCGTAACATTATCTCTCAAATTTCCTATATCTTTTGGTACATATTTATCCATGTGCCTATAACAAGTATCTGTAAAAAATCTTTGTACTCTACCATTTGCATTTATTCCTAAATCTATCTTGATTTTAGAAACAGGCAGTAACATATTATTTACCTCCTAAATGTATATGGGGATTATTGCCAAATTTATTTACATTTATACTAGTCACATTATAAAATTCTATACCATTTAAATCACTTTGTTTAGTTATAGGCCTTTGTTTTCCAATCGCTATTATATCTCCTATATGGAATATACTTGTGTCTTTAACTCTTTCTATTGGTATTCTTACATCTACATTATTTGCATTTTCATACCCTTTATTTATTGAACTACCTTTTCCTCCATATACCCATACATCTTTTATATATAACATTTGCCATTTTTCTAACTTGGTATTTTCATCTAATCTCTTAATATAATAAGTAATATTATTATTTGTTACCATGATAATCAACTCCTATATATAAATATGGTGTTCCATCTTCTAAACAACAACCTGCTAAACATGTTCTTATTATATTCTTAATTTCTACGAGATTGGATTTAGAGACATTTTCATCTCCACCCCTATAACTTATACTATAACCATCTGTATTTTCACTAGAAATAGATTTATTTTGTTCCGTATACTCTGAATAACTTGCTAAATTTTTAATTAATTCATATATACATACTTTGACTTCATTTACTTGTTTATCTAAATTTTGTAATCTATTAAATGTGTACTTATCTATACAGCTTTGTGCCTCTAATTCTAATATATTAAAAGGTGTCATATCAAGAGTTCCACCTAACTCTCGATATTCTTCATAAGTCAGATAGTGTTTCTTAAACTCCATAATAGACACCTCCTATTTCTATAGACTTGGGATAGCACTTGCTAAAAATTTTGCTAATACTACTTTGCTTTCATCTGTTAATGCTGCAACATAATGTTCATCAGCACCAATTAATGTTGTGTAATTTTTTAAATCTCTTTGTGTTTCAACATTTACATTTCTCTTTAAATAGATTGTAACTGCTGCTATATCATCACCAGTTTGTTCTTCTGGTCTTAATTCAACTATTGGGCATATAAATGCTCCATTTGAATAAGGTACTTTCTTTGATGGTACTATTCTTGCATTTGCTATCATTCCTATTTCTCCATCAACCATTACTTGATTTCCATATTTATTTCTATCTATGAAATTACTATCTTTTCTTAATTCTGTTACTTGATATGGATGAATAAACATAACTTTTTCTACGTTTTCTTCTTCCTCAAATTTATCGATTGCTGTTACTACTCCATTATAAGAAATAGCATGTGCACTATCATCATAAGTTTTTGTAGCTGTTAATAATGCTGCCATAACATCATTATCAACTTTAGCTGCTAATGCTTTTCCTAATTGGCTATTTGTTTCTCCTACTGGATTTCCATAACCACTCAAAACTGCCTCATCTGTTAATTGTACTTGTTTTACAGCTTTCTTAATTGTGTATTCAGCTGTTGTTGTTGTTAATTTTACAGCTGTTGCATCTACTCCTTCTGCTAAATCATCAGCATCTCCTATATATTTATATTTTGGTACTGTAATTGTACTACCTGGTCTACCTTGTAAAGTAGTATCAATTTTAGCGAAAGGTGTAGCAACAATTGCTTTTTGTAATTTTGCACTTATCATTGGTGCCATAACTTCTGGGTCAACCATATTTTCTAACTTTGTTAATGCCATTTTAAAAATCCTCCTAATTTACATTATATTTTGCAAATAATTCTGGATTACTTTCCTTCAATTCTACCCTTTGTTTATATGACATTTTATCAAAATCTTCTTTAGATATTCCATTATCCATATCCTGCATATCTGGCATATCTTTTACTTGGTTAGGATTTGCAAATATATCTGCTCTATCCTTTGTTAATTCTTCAAAAATATCTTTAATTCCTTTGCCTTTATTTTCTTCTTTATTTAATTCGGTTTTAATATCGGTTAATAATCCATTTTTTGCATATTCACTGCTAAATTTTCTGTCTCCAAATACAGATAAAATATTATTTGTTAATGCTCTATCTGCTTTTTCTGTTTCTTCTCTAGCAATTCTATCTGCCTCTTTCTTTTCAAAATCGGCAATTCTTGTTTTTAAGTTTTCTACATCATCAGAACTTGGAGCATTTTCAATTTGTTTTTTCAAATCATCAATAGTTGTTTTATAATTTTCAACATCAGCTTTGTATTTATTTTCAACCTTTTCAGTTTCTGTCTTAATAGACTTACCATGTTCAGCTAATATTGCTTTAATTTCTTCCTTTGATAATTTGACTTTTCCCTCTCCAATTTCTAATTTTTCTAAAAACTCATTCATATAATATTTCCTCCACAGATTTTTTCAAGTGGTCAACTCCACCATAAGATTTAATATCTTTATAGTTTTATGGTAAACTATCAACCTAATTTAATTTTAGCATATACATATTTTTAATGCAATACCTTTTTTATTTTTTTGTTTTTCTTATTCTTTTTGATTTTAATGGAACAATATCTTCTTTTTCCTCTGATATTTCTATTTTAGTAGAATTTTCTTTCGGTATTACTTCCATTACTTCAATGAATTTTCTTTCAGGATTTTCTTGTGATATTCTGTTGCTTTTTTCTAGATAATCTGCAAGTTGTTCATTACATATAAAAATATCATTTACATATAATCTTCCTTCTTGATTATTACTTTCATTTGCTCTTACTAGTTCTTTTATTGAATTATAATCTGTTTCATTTAAGAAAAAACCCTCAACTACTTTTACTTTTACCATACATTTCCCTCCTTTTCTATAAATTTCTTCTACTTGTATCAATTTTTCTTGTGCTGGTATATTTTTTGCTAAATCTATATCTGTTGTCAAATCATCAATTACTAAATAATCGCCTTTTGTTTTAAATATATCGTTGCCAAACCACTCATAGTCTTGTTCTATTCTATTCAATCTTCTATATAAATGCCAACTTATAGGCTCATATTTGTATTTATCTATTTCTGCTTTTATATCATCTATTGCTTGTCTAAATACTTTTTGATTTACTACTTTAAAACCTAATGGCTCTCTGCCTTTTATACTTGCATTTTTTCTACCATCTTGTTTATCAGGTGCACATATAAACATTGTATTTTTTACATCTTTGTCTATTACTTTCTTAATTGCATCATCTGTCCAATATACATCCCCGTGTAAATAACAAACAGGTTCATTTGTTGGGTAATATGCATTAAGCCAACAACTCTCTACTTTTGCATTTGTTGCGCAATGTTTATGCTTATAATTATTATCGTGATGTAATAATTCAACTCCTAAATATTCATATAAAGGACTATTTGTACTTATTGCTATATCTTTTATTCCATTTTCTTTTAATAATCTTATTGTTCTTTCAACTAATACTTCCCCTGCTACCTTTAATAAAGGTTTTGGTGTTTCAAATTGGTCTGTATAATCTCCACCACACATTATTATATACTGCATTTTAAAAACTCCTCTATACTTAAATTTTTATCATCAACATAATAATCTGCATTCATTTTACCAAATACTAATTCGTGATATTTTACACCATTATTACCTAGCCAATTCTCTGTTATTTCTCTATACTTCTTTTCACGTTCTTCTAATGTCTTACAACTTCTAGCTCCTCTTGCTGTATATATTATTATGTACCAACCTTCATCATATAACTTGTTTATTTTCCTTATTACTGCTTTATAAGGTTTACTATGTATAAAGTCTCTATTCTCTGTAAAACATATTGTATCATCTAAATCTATTACATAAGTATTATATTTTGTATTATCACTTCTTAAATGTTCTTTTACTTGCGTACTACTTATGTTAGGTGCTCTTTCAATAAATTCTACTTTACAAAACTTTTTTATTTGTTCTATATCATCAAAACCTTTATAATCACTACCTATAACAAATAAATCTGCCTTTTTAAGCCACTTATATTTGTCTTTTTGCTTTTTAATTGGTACAACCATATCAACATATTTTATTGCCTCTAGCATCTTCTTACGTTCTTTAAAACTATAATATGTTGGTTTACCATTCTTTGTTACATTCAAGCCTACTATTAAAGTGCCTTTTTTAGCTTTCTTTTTAGCACGTTTTAATAAATTTATATGTCCATAATGTAATACATCAAACGTACCTGTTGTAAATACTATCATAAATACCTCCTAATATTGTTGATATTCGCCTTTATTTGCTTTCTTTATACATTGACTTATTCTATTTTCTAGTTCTTCTTTAAACTCTGTATGTTTTAAGTTTTCTAGTAATTGTAATTGATGACCTATATGACACCAAGCACTTGCATTCCATATATTATTTCTTACCATACTTACACTATTGTCTGTATTTAATCTGTTCCAACAATATACTATTTCATTCATGTGTATTACTTTATCAAAATTAATATTATCAGCTTGTCTATAAGCCCATACTCTATCTTCCATTAATGTATCTTCACAGAAATATTGTATCTTATCTATTCTAATTACTCTACTCCAAGCTGTACACCATACCTTATTTATACAAAAGAATAAATCATAAAAACTATCATATTTGTTATATGTTTTTATTGTATTACCATTAGGAAACAACATCTCTGCGCCTAAAATCATCATCTCGTGATTATATAGTTTTTTATTTATATGTTCTAGCACTGTATCATTTAGCCACCAATCATCACTATCTAAAAAGCAAATATAGTCAGCATTTATTGTTTTTGCATAAGCTATTCCTGCATTCCTACTACCACCATTGTATCTTTTATGGTCATTTCTTATTATATGTATCCTATTATCTTTGTAACTTTCAACTGTTTGAACAGATGTGTCTGTACTCATATCATCAACGAATATTAATTCAAAATTTTTATATGTTTGATTTAATATACTCTCAATACATAATTGTAAATATGTTTTATTATGATAATTACCTCTGTCATTATTGTAGTTTGGTACTATTATTGCATACTTGTATTCGTGTTCATTTAATTTATACCAGTCTTTGTCTGTTGGTTTAGCCTTTTTAAAACAATTAATATCGTAATTTGTTAAGTTTATATCTGCGCCAATAACATATTTTTTATTTACACATCTTACATTTAACTTTTTTAATTCATTTATAGGCTCTTTATCAAAAACATAAATATATTCAAACTCTTTATGTTTTTTCATTTGATTAATGCCATTCTTATCAACAGCAACTATCATATTATTCTCCTAATTTGTTAATTAATTTTAATGCTTTTTCTATTGTTTTATCCATATCTAAATATTCATATAATCCTAATCTTCCACCAAATATTACTTTATTTTGAGCATCTGCAAGCGACTTATAATTTAAATATAAATTATTATTTCTAATATTATTTATAGGATAATATGGTTCTTGCCCTTTAATCCATTTTTGTGGATACTCTTTTGTTATTATTGTATAATTATTTTCTATATAATTAAAGTGTTTATGCTCAATTATCCTTGTATAAGGTATTTTCTTTTCTGTATAATTTACAACTGCATTACCTTGATAATCTTTTATATTAAGTGTGTTTTCTTCAAATTTTAATCCTCTATATTCTAATTCTCCAAAACAATAGTCATAATATTCATCTATTGGCCCTGTAAATATTATCTTTTTAGCAATTTTATTATATCCTTCTTTATGGTAGAAATAATTACAAGATAATTGTACCTTAATGCCACTTAGCATATTTTCTATTAAATTAGTATAGCCTCGTTTTGGTATTCCCTGATATTTATCATTAAAATAATTATTATCATAGGTATATCTTACCGGCAACCTTTTTATAATTTCAGGTGGTAAATGTTTACAATCTCTACCCCATTGTTTTTCTGTATATCCTTTAATTAATCTTTCATATATAGTTTTTCCTACTAGGCTTATAGCTTGTTCTTCTAAGTTAGATGGTATATCTATATTACTTTTCTTTTTTTCTTCGTCTATTTTCATTCTCGCTTGTTCTGGCGTATTTATATCCCATATTCTAGTAAATGTATTCATATTAAATGGTAAATTATAAACTTTATTTTTATAAATAGCAATTGGCGAATTTATAAAATTACTAAACTCTCCAAATTGATTAATATAGTCCCATATTTCTTTATTATTAGTATGAAATATATGGGCACCATATTTATGAACATCTATGCCCAATTCATTTTCAGTATATATATTCCCTGCTATATGGTCCCTTTTATCAATTACAATTACTTCACAACCCTTTTTATTTAATTCATAAGCACATACACTACCAAATAACCCTGCACCAACTATTAAGTAATCATATATCATACACTAATTCTCCTATATTCACTAACAGACATTCTTTGCTTTTTAGGTAATAATCCACTTACTTTACATAAGTTATTATATTTATGAGTTAATATGTTTATATTTCTTTGACTTTCTTGTGCCAATTCTTTAAAATCATTACCACTTGCTCTGGCTAATATCTGCGTATCTTTTTGCTTTCTTATTTCCAATTCTAACTTTCTCTGTAATTGTGTACCTTCATACATTGTATAATGTTTGCCTTCATAGTCAAACCCTTTTTCATTATCCTGCTGTATTTTCTTTAATTGTTCATCTGCATATACAGGCTCACTTACTCCTATTACAATAGCAAATATTTTATGATAACAATTATATTCTCCTATATGTCTTTTATCACTACCATCATATTTATTACCTTTTACATCTTCTGCAATACCACCATTTTCTAATATATCATATTGTATATTACTAAATTGTCTACCCTGTATATCTGCATGGTCAGGTGCAGGATTACTGTGAACAGATATTTCTATTCCATCTGCCTCATATTCTGCACCAAACCTTTTGCTTGTTTCTATATTAAGTTGTCTTATTCCATCTAATATATTCATTCTTACAGCACTATCTAATCTTCTTATCTTGCCACTTTGGTACATTACAAGACCATTATGGCCTACTTGTTTTAAGATATCTCTCATTTCTACATCAAAAGTAGTTTTCCCTTGTGATATTCCTATTATTGCTCTATCTATTATCTCATCATACGCACTTTGTATATTTTTAAATCGTAATTGGCCATCTATGTCTTGTACCATATACCCTATTCCTCTTGTATTAGATATATTCATATATGTATTAGCAGTTAATGTGGCTAACGAATTTACTTGATATTGTAATGCTAAATCTTTTTTATATGGTATATAATCTATCCCTCTATATTTATAGAATTGCTTTGCAAATTGCTTATTATTTTTAGCGGTTTCTTCAAATATTTTATATATGTCCTGTATATTCTTTCCGGTTATTTTACTTAGTTCTTTAGCTATATTTTCATAACTACCGCCGATATTTTAGTATCTGCCCTAACCTATAAGCATCACTTGGCTTTAACATTGATATTTCTTCTATACTATTCCCTATTTGTTCTAAAATGTATACATTTACTTCTTCAATTCTATCTACTAATATTTCTGCAAGTCTTTCTTCTACTTCTTGACTTAACATATTTTATACCTCTATTTACCTTTATATTTTGCCTCTAATTGTAATGAACTTAAACTTGCTTGTGTTACTTGAACTGTATTATTACCTTTTTGTAATGATAATGCTTGACCTGTTACTGTTTCTGTTGTAGGTGTTGCTAGAGGATATAATACTATTACAGGCGTTCCATTTGCGTATTGATTACTTAAAAATGTTGTAAAAGCACTAACATTACCCTCGGCAGCATCATACCCAATTCCAACTTTACCACCTGATGACAATATACAATATCCATTACGCTCATTTGCCGCAGGAAGTGTCGAACTTGATTTAAAGTGAGTACAATATAAAGTCCTATCGCTTGTATCTGTTGTTATATCGCTAAAATATGTAGCAAACATATTATTGATAAGAGAATGATAAGTCCAACCTTCTGTACCGTCCAATGCCTTAATACCAATATTCCTTGTAATATTTCCGGTTAATACTTCTTGTATATCTTTATATGTACCAACTGCAAATAAGTTTTGTGCTGTTGCTGTGTTACCAATTTGAATTAGTTTTACATCATTTCCCTGTGTATTGCTCCATGTAAATCTAATATAATTACAATTTTGCGGTGTAGTAAAAGTATATGTTGCAGATATTTGTGTTATAAGAGGAACACCACTTATTGCACTATCAACTGTTGTGCCTGAATAATATACTAATCCTAATGTAGAAATAGTTGAAGCTTTAGGTAGAATTGTAGTATACATTGTGCTTGGTAATACTTTTATATATGTTGAACAATTATAACCATTATTCGCTGTCTCCGTTCCTAACGTATCGCCAGAAGTTGTCACAATACCTTTTTTTGTTACAACCATACTCGTTCTATCAAAATAATTTACAATAGCTGTTTCTTCTGTGCCTTCTACATAAGCCCCTATATTATCTGTTTCAACATCTCCACCTGTCATTGTTCCTGCTGTAGGAGTGCCTATAAATGTGTTAGTAGCTCTATCATAAAATCCTGCTACATCATTACCATCTTTTGCAGGGATATATTCACACATAGTTACTCCGCCTACTTTGAATTTTAGATAATAAATATTTGCATTTGCTCCTAAATATTGTGAGTAATTTCCCCATAAGTAAAATGAAGATGAAGGATAAGATGAAGGGGAATATGTCTTTGTTTTAAAACTTTCTACATTTGAAGTTTCATCTTTAACATATAAAGTCATATAACCATTTTTTGCAGTTGCTTTTATTGTCAATATATGTCCTGCTGTTCTTGCAAAATCAGTACCAACACTTGTGCCTCCCCACGAAAAGTTTATAGTATTACCAGATTTTGAGCCTGCTAATCCATAAGTTGTCGCACTTGATGAAGCTCTTGACTGAAACATATACCAACTATCTGTTACTGCTCTACATCTTAATTCTATCTCTATATCATCTACTGTAGGAATTATGTTTGTCTTAATTCTTGTACTAGAGGAATTTTTAACATAATCAAGTTTTGTATATCCATATATAGGTAATCCACTTTCTCTGCATATACTTAATTCTCCATTATTACAATAGATAGGCATTATATATGTAGGAGAAGGAGCAATATCTGCTCCTGCTATTAATGCTCCAGAGCCTTTATTCGTTAGAAATGTTCCTGATACTGTATCGTATAATCCAATAGTATTTGCTGAATTTTTAGCAGGATAGCCATGAAATACCTCTGTTCCACTATTACGAATTATTACTTCATGTACTCTAGCCTCTGCTGCTGTATAATATATATTAGCTGCATATACCCCTCTAAATATATCTACATAACCTAGTCCATTTATTGTTTCTGCTGTAAAATCTCCTACTTTTGTACCATTTACATAAAATGAGCTTCTATTTGCTATTGCTGTAAATTTATCAACACCGTCTATTGTTGATGTTAATGTTTGACTTCCACATCTACTAATTACTTTTTGTGTTGCTGTTGCTTTACCTATATTAAAATAATTATTTGATATTGACTGTTGTGTAATCATCAACTGACAAGCAGGAGATGTAATATGACTAGCTGTTACTTCAAATTCTGTGTTCTCATCAGGAACTATTGGAATTTCTATCCAACAGTTCCCATCTGTTTCTATATAATCTATTTTTGTATAACTAACAGGCAACTCACTATTTTTTTGTTTGCAACCACCGTATAATTTCAAATATTCCAAAGTATTTGCTTTTGCTTTATTTAATGCTATTGAGTTGTTTCCAGATACTACTTTATCTTTGTAATTCTCAAATACTAAATTGCCATTAAGCTTAACCCAGTCCATTTCTTGACCATTATACTTAACAAAATTCATATTTCTTGTATTTATATTCATATAATACCTCCTACTCTGTTGAAATATTTAATCCTAATTCGTTGTCTGCGTTATATGAAGTCCATACTTTTACTACTCCTGCTGTATTTTGTGTAGCATAATCTGTAAACTCTACATAATTTGCTAAGTCAACTTTTTGTGTTTCTAATGCACTTAATTTATAATATCCTACTTGTACATATCCATTTGTTTCTAATGCTGTCATAAATGCCTCATCTGTTGTATATGTATATGTTGAACTTGTACTCTCTATTGAACTTACCCATAAATCTGGCACATCTAATGTTACAATATATATATTCTGTCCTACATTAAGAGCATTATTTGCCATAGCATTGACTGCTGTAATCATTGCTGAATAACTAGCATAACTTATAGCTTGATTTGCTCCTTTTGCTATACTATTTACTTCATTTATAGCTGTAGGAACTGTCTTATTTGTAGTTTGTAATGTGTTATCTGTAATATTCTGTTTTAGAAGTAATTGTGCTTGTATTTGTTCTATTCTATTACCGTCATATTCCACATCAAAACTCTCTATGTCATCTATTGTAATTATTGTAGTATCTTGATATTGTTTTAAATGTTGTATAGCTTCTAATTGTGATATTAATGTGCTATCTGTTATTTCTGTATCAGAATAAGTTTTTAATACATAATCTATAACTGTATTATGTGTACCTAGCCATGTTCTAAAATTCTGTACTGTATTTGCTGTACTTGATTTAATTCTTATATATAAATAACCACTTGCGTTCATCATAAAGCCTTCTACTTCTGTTGTACTTATTAATGATGTTTGTGCTGTAAAATAATTACATAAAGCTTGGTTCATTACACTATTGTCATAATCGCTTACAATACCGAAATTATAGTTTGCTATTCCATAATTATTTATACTCTGTAAACTCCAATTTTCACTTTCTGCTCCTATTAATACTATCTCTTTTATAACATTTTTCTTATACCATTTTTCGCTATTTTTATATAAGTAATCTTTATTATTCCCTATTCCTCTTAGTTCTATTAATTCTTTTAATTCAATATTTGTCATATTAGACAGATTTATTGGCTGTTGATTTCCAGATGGATTAACTACATTAATTGCTATATATTCACAATTACTTGGGGTTATAAATGTTACGTCATTTACTGTACTACCTTCATAATTTATATTATTTGACAAGTATGTTTTTGAAGAATTATAAAATAAAACTGTTGCCATTTTTACTTTTGTTAAGTCGCTACTAAATTTAAAATTATATTTTGTATTAGATTTTACTTTTATTAAATCTTCTACTGCTGCATAACCACTAAAATTTGTATTGATATTTCCATTTGAAATTGCATAAACTTTAGTTCCAACAAAAGTTGGCGTATCAAGTATACTTCCTAAATTTAATGTTTTAACTTGACTTTTTGAGCTATCACTATTTTCTATTGTTACTGTATTACTTCCTGTAACATGATTAATATTCTGTGGATATGGGGGGTTTGGGCTTGGTATTCCACCGAGTATAAGGCTCGTATGTTTCTGCACTACTCCCTGTATTTAGCATTATTTTTGAAAATGTTACTGTTGCATTATCATTGTCTGCAACCAAGAAATAAAATCTTAAATAATTAATTGTTTTTGTTTCTGCAATAGTAAAATTAACAACATTATCTATGAAAGTAAGTGTCGTTGTTGTACTATCCGAAAATTTTAAATCTAACTTTACCCTGTTCTCACTATTTTGAACAACTGCATTAGGTATACTAAAGGTATATGTTCCTGCTTGTAATGTTAATGGAAAATTTGTTGGTGTAATATCTACTACTCTATTGACTGATTTTACTATTGTTACTTCTGTTCCGTCATAATTTACTAAATTTTTTCCTTTTGTAGTTTTTTGTGTACTACCACCATATACTTTAGGTATACTTAAATCTCTATCTGCTATTGTATTCGTTAATGTCTTTGTTCCTGTTGTTGTTGATGTTGTTGTTGCTCCATATAAATCATCTTCTATTGTTTCTACTTGGCTATCTAGGTTTTCTACATCATTGTTTGTATTTTCTAAACCTGTATTTACTTCATTTACTGCATTTACTAGATTATCTTTCACAATTGTATTTAAATTAGATAATGTTCCTATGCTTCCTCTTACTTCTGTATCATCATAATTGTGTAATCCTGCTAATTTTGTTTTTTCTGTTGTTGTATAGTTCTCTTGTGATAATCCTTTACCTGCCTCTTTTGCTACAAAATTACCATCTACTTGTTCCTTCGTATAATATCCACTTAAATCAATATCTCCACCTAATTTATCCCAAGTTGTTCCTGTCCAAGCATAGTTACTTCCATCTGCTGCTACATTATATACATCCCCTATTGTTAACCCTGTTGTTGGTAAATTACTATATGTAGATACTGTACCCCTATATTTATATACAGATGCTACCTTTCCATCTACTTCTGTTTTTGTATAATAATTATTCAAATTATTTACTGTTTTGTCAATGAAACCACTATTATTTTCTAAATCACTTGTTTTAGTTGGTATTATTGGTGTTAATGCAGTTACCACTATACCTGCTATTTCTTGATAATCTCTTTCAGTTATTTCATAGTCTGTTCCATCCTCTATATTTACACTTTTTTGAGTTCCTGTTTTATCTGTTATTGTTACAGTAGCAGTTGTCCCTGTTTTAGATGCATCTATATCTACATTTTCTACTTGTGTAATTCCTGCCTGTAAATCTTGTAATCCTTCTTGTAATTCTTGCAACCCTTCATTTAATGCTGTCTCATATTGTTCATATTGTGTTGGTGTTATTACTTCACCACTTCCTGTTACTCCTCTATAACTTCCTTCTCTTAAAAATACTTTAGCATAAGTAGGACTATATCTTAATACTAATTCATTTTCTTGTACTTCATAAGCATATACATGTAATTCAAACATTTCACTATCAAGTACATCATAAGGAATATCACATTTATCATTTATTATAGCTCTTTCTATTTCTATATTACCTGCAACAAAAATAGCTTTTTTTACTAACCCAGTATATTGTTCTACGAAATTAAATTCACATGGATTTACATTATATTCACCTTTATTAGCTATATATCCATTATCAATTACTACTTCTGTTGTAGTTACTCTTATATCCATACTATTCCACCTCATTTCCTATTAAATTACTTATCGTAGGCTCTTGTGCCTTTATTTCATCTATTGCCTTTTGACTTTCTTCTAATGTTTCATCTGGCCTTATAAATTGCCTTACTTCTGCATCACTTATTATGCCTCTATTATTAGCAACAATTAATTGGTTGAAACTTTCTTGACTATCTTCTAATAAGCTGTAATCCCAATCATAACTTACTTCATATTCTCCCATAGGACTTATATTATAAGCATTTGCTATTACATTAGCGCTATATATAAAATCATCAATAGCTTTTTCTAAATTACTACGCATATCATCTACTATTGTAAATGTATCATACATAGCTCTCCTTATCTCTGTAGCTGTTGCGTTCTGTGTTTGCAATTGACTTATTATTCCTGCACTTGTTCCCATTTCATGTTCTAATCTCTGATATAGTTCTTGTAATCTATCGGTATATGGTCTAAAAGCAGGGTCAAATACTTCCCAGAATGTATCATCTCCTGCATCTACTTTTCTAAATAATCCACTTTCAGGTAATGCATTATTGCCATTAAACATTGTGGTATCTGCTCCAACAAAAGCCTCTTTTAGCTTATACTCCCTGCATAACTGTTTCATTGTATCTTTTATCTCTTTTATTGTTGTATCACAACCATAAGTTATTGGTACACCATATTTATCATTAGATTTACGATTATTTACTGGACTTTTTAAATAACCAAATAATACCCTATCTACTCCTGTTATTGTTTGTTTATCTAATAAATTTTTCCAGAAGTCTGGTACTGGTACTTTATGGCCTTGTTCATCTGTATATTCTTGTATAATTGTTATGTTTCCATTTTGTACCCTATAATTAGTCCATCTAAAGTAGATTTTAGGATTGCCAATTGTTTGCTGTATTACTTTCTTCTCTGCTAATACAGTAGCTCCTATAATGTTTTCTCCTTCTGTTGCATCTATTGTTAATCTGTTTTGTGGTACTATATTATAATAAATCTTACCATTTTTTGCATAAGGTACTATAATTACACCACCATAACCGAAAGCCATAGATGTTATTTTCTTTGCTTTTTTCCACATACTTTGTAATACATTATTCAAAGTCTCTGCTCTTTTGTTTTGTCCTTCAAGATTAATGTTACTATCATTTATAACATAGTTTGCTAATTTATTACTAAAAATAGAATTGAAATTAATATCATCTATTCGTTCATATTCTACTGCATATATGTCATTATCTTGCATCTCTTTTGATGTTGTCTCTGTCTTAATCTTGAATACGTTTTGTAAAATCCAAAGAAATATATTCTTTAGCATATTTTTACTCCTTTCTCTTATGATATTTATATTAATTTACCTATTATGGTAAACCAATATCAATTTAAGTTTATTTTGTTATACTCTGCTGTTTTTTGTTAAAAGTGTTTTGCCGTATTTTTTTAATACTTTTATGTATATTTTGTTATTTTATGTAATCTATTTACCCTTCTTTTTCCATACAGTATTTAATGCATAACGTGTTGCATCGATACAATGGTTATCAGCATCTATGTATCCACTTATATAATTACCATCTTTATCAGTATCATATTCGTATGTACTAAACTCTTGTGCTGAATTAGGGCATCTTTGAGGGTCTATAACTATTTTATTTAATGCACTTAACCATTTCATAGAATATTCTACACTTCCTGGACCTTTTTCTGCACCTCTCATCATACTGCCATAACTTCTAAAGTCTCCAATGCTTTTAGGCTCTGCACTATCTGCTGTAATTAAATCATTTTCAGTAACACCCTTTTCTTTCTTTAAATATTCCCATACATCTGCATTGCTCATTTTATTTATTACAAATTCATCAAAAATATATAGTGTTCTTGTGCTACTATCAAAACAAGATTTAGTCCAAGCTAAAGGGTCTGGGAACCATCCAAAGTCCATACCTTGATATATGTAATCAAAATTCTCTATTTCTTTATCTGTTATTTCTCTTAATTCAATATTTTCAAATACTAATCCACCTGTACCAGTACATAAGCCAAGATATTCATTATTGTATAATTTCTCATTAACACTTTTTAAAAACTCTGCCTCATCTATAAATGCTTGTCCTATCCATTTTATAGGAACATTTCTATAATCACTTAAATGCAGTAGTCTAGTTTCTTTGGGTATAAGTTTTTCAATATTAACAAAATGTAGCGCACTAGCAGGGGTATTGTATGTATAAAATTGTATAAAATCTTCCCCACCTCTTATTAAAGATTGATTTATTTTTCTTATTTCATTCATACCTGCAAACTGGTCAAATTCTTCATACCAAGTAATACCGATATACATATTTATAGGCGGTTTTAATGATTTAATTTTACCATAATCATCAGCGCCTCTAAAATATATCTTTTGTCCTGTACTTATTTTAGTTATCTCTAGAGGGCTTTTAGTTAATCTATAATCACTTTTAATATGGGGATATGTCTCACTTAATTTATCTATTGCCCATTCTAATTGGGCATATACACTATCTTTTAAAGTATCTTTTACTTTTCTTAACACAACTGCACACATTCTAGGATTATTTTCTAATAATTCAATTATCTTTTCGCTAACAAAAGATGACTTCGTACTACCTCTGCCACCTTCTAGATAATATTCCCTATATTCTCTATCATCAATACTTCTATTTAAATCTACAAATGGGGATGCTATATCTTTAGCAGGAATGGTTATAAATATCATATTGTTAGCATCTTTTCTTTCTTCCTCCTGCATTAATTTACTTATTATTTCATAATTATTTCCATAGCCTTTTATTGCACCCTTAATAAGACCAAGTGTAGCTAATTCTCTGTAAGTCAAATTTGATTTATTTTCTACTTGGTCTAAAGTCTTTGAAAGAACTTCCAACATAGTTTTCTTTTTTCTTCTTGCCTCTCCACTAGCAATGCCACCGTTTCTTCTGTTCTTCTAGTGTTAGCTTATATTCTCCAGGCCTTAAATTTTGCTCGTTTGCCAATATTATTTCTCCTTTTGTTGTATTTTAATATTTTTTAATATTATTTTTTTAAATTTATCTTTTATTGCATCCATATTATAAATAATGACACCAACTTTAAAAGGTTTCAATCTATGTTTAAATAGTATTAGTTTACTTCTTTGAGCTTTATCTCCATTTCTACCTGCTTTAGCACCAGTTGCATAACCACAAGAATATATATCTCCATATAATTTACGCATGTGTTCTCCTCTTAATACACCTTGTTTTTTATATTCAGCTCTACAACCAGTTAAGTCTTTATTATTATTTTGTCCTGTTTTAGCATAACTTAATGGAACACATTGAACACAAGGGATTTTCATCTGTGCTAATTTAAGTCTATATTCTATATCATCTTCAAAATCTCCCTGAAATATATCTGGACATATATTTAATTTAAGTGCAAATAAGGAATAACAATATCTTTCTGCTAAAAATTGACCATTTGGAACAGACATGCTTTCTATATTGCAACCGCTCATTCCTGCATTAGTATTTTTTAATACTTCTACTAACATATCTATTATATCATTTAAAAGATATTCATTATTTTTTATATATAATTTCTTTTTGCCAACATTAGATTTAATGCTTACTTGTGAAATATTATCATCTAATTGTATTAAATATTTATAACCATGTTCTTTAGCATATTTAATAGCATAAGTCCTGTTCATGGGAGCATACCAAGCATTATCACTTGATTTAACATTCTCTTTATACTGTTCTACAAAATCCTGTGGCACATTTATAATCTGCCAATCTGTTTCATATCCTTCTGAATTATTGGATATAATCAAATGGTCATATTTTATTTTATATTTTTCAGTTGGCCTTTGTTTAAAATTACCTGGCCTTTTACCAGATATTTCCACTACTAAAACATCATTATTCATATTTTTCTTTTATACTTTCAATAAAACTCATTATTTCATTATATTCTTCTTCATTTCTGCATTTATATTTTATAGTATAATTAGCAAGTCCAAATTCATCAACAATATCATCTACAATACTATTATCTTTTTCATTAAGTTCCTCGCCGAAAATTTCACTTACATCAAAACCTGTAAATATATCTCCTAAATCTTCTAGTTCTTTTAATAGTTTTTGATTATCCCAAAAAGAAAAGTCTCCTGTTTTATTATCAGCTAATCTATATCCTTTTACTTCTTCATCTGTTAAATCATCTGCAATTATACATGGCACTTCTTTTAATCCTAATTTCATACTTGCTTTCCATCTTGTATGCCCTGCAACTATTACATTATTTTTATCAATTAATATCGGCATTCTAAAACCATACTGTTTAATAGAATTTGCTACATAATTAACAGCATTATCATTATTTCTAGGATTATTTTCATAAGGTATTATTTCCCTTATTTCCTTCATTATAATTTGCATAACTTAATCTCCTTTTAATATAAAAATAAGAATAAAATTTAAAGCATTTTTATTTTCAGTAATATAATTCATTACTTTATAATAAAAATGTCTTATTTTTTATTCTCGTTAATTCTAGGCGTATTATTTTTATGTTTGTTTTGATACTTTTTCTTTTTTCTATATTCTGCATCTATTCTTTTAGCAATTTCACTCCCTTTTACCATTTACCTATCTTCCCATTCTTTCCTTATTTTTTGCATTTGTTGCCTTACTTGTTTTTTAGTTTCTTTTTTTATCCTTCTGTTTGTTTTACATATTACTCCTAATGGTTTTATTTCTAATGTATTATTGTTTAATTGCATTTCTAAACATGATATAGCTACTTGTATTTCGTCATCATCCATTAATTCTAATTTACATCGTTTATATTCTTGGAACATCATATTCATTCTAGCTTGGTTTTCTTTACTCTGTTTATTAAACCATTGATGATTTTCTGCGCTTAATAATGCCCCATTTTCTACAGTTGCTTTTCCCCCCCTACAGCGCTCCTGTATATGATGAAAGGTCAATTGTTTCATCCTTCGATATTGATTTGTTGCAGTATAATGTCTTTCTGTATCTTTTCTTAAATGCAGTTTTTCTATAAAACATTCTGGTCCAAACAACTCAATTAATCTTTGTTTAGCATCCTTATTAGTACTCATTATCTCCCCTCGATTTCAATTAGAACTTCTTGTCTATCTTTTTCATAGATTATTCTACTTCCATCCCAACTTTGTATAATATTATAATTGTCATCTGCTAATACATTATATTTTACCAATATATCTGCAATAGCTTCTTCTAGATTTATCAAATCTCTTTTGCGTTTATCAGGTACATAAAAAATACATTTTATATTTATCGGTGAATTTATTTTTAAATTATATTTTATTAAAAAATAACCACATTGTTTTTCAAAATCTTTATATTGTTTACTTTGTGTAATAAAAGGCTTATGTGTTTTAGCATTATAAAATATTTGCTGACTATTCTTTTTAGGTCTACATAATAAGGGTAATTTGATTATAATCATAGTTTTTCCCATTCTTATATTTCTTTAATATCTCTTTGTAATACTCACATTGTTGTTTTCCTACCCAATTTTTTTCTGCTAATCCTACGCAACCCATACATAAATTTAATCTTATCATCTCACAATCATTATTCATATTATAATTTTACCATTAACATTTTTAAAAATCAATATTAAATTTTAATTATTAAAATCTAATAACCTTAATGCCTCTTGTTTATATTTTTCATTATCATTAGAATTATTAATTAATTTAATCATTTCTTCTGCATCTGTTAAACCATTAACAAATTTATTTATACAAGCAATTCTTATTATTTGCATTTGTTCTTTATCATCTGCATATTGTTTAGTCCAATAATCTATATATTGTTTTTGAGTCATATCTGTTATTACTATAGCATTTAACGGCCTATAAAATTTCATATATTTACCATTATTTTGTTTTGTAATAACTTCTATTTCAATTCTTTTTAAATCACTTTTAAATACATTTTCATTTTTCATTTATTTATCTCCTAACTTTTATATAATTTATTATTCTGGTAGTGCTTTTCCTATTTGAGATATCATAGTTCTTAATTCTTTACTTTCAGGGAGCATCCTTTTATCATCTGCATCTCTCTTTTGTATAATTTCTATTTGTTTAAAGAACTGCCCTTTAATAACACTATGTACTATATCGCTATCCATTAATGCTAAATTTTTTAATTCATTAGGACTTCCTACAAATGCTTTTACTTCTGGACTTAACTTTTCAAATTCTTCTACACTATGATAACCACTATTTTTAATTGCCATACATAATTGTTCCCATAAATCTGTTGGTAGTTTTTTTATAGTTGTAATTTCATCTATTTTATTTTTTATATCAGCTATTGTTGGCGGATATTGTAATGTGTTAATTAATTCTTTTATAGCCATTGTAACAACTTTAAAATCCATATTGATAAACATATCTTCATATAAACTTATAGTTCGTTCGGCCTCGGTTTTTGTTATATTTCTATAAAAATTTGGATATGCCACCTTTAGTAAACTTAATAGTTGTATTACTTCATCTCTTGTCATATTTTTCCCTCCTCTCTTAATATATCTAAAAATGGATTATTTGATTTTTGGTTTATATCTTGCTTTTTCTTATCCTGTTTAACTCTATCAACAACCCAGTTTAATATGGCCCTATAATCACTTTTATATTTTTTACCAGTAGCTCCTTTATAATTATCTAATACTGTTATACATTGGTCTGTAAATTCTTTTCCATAAGTATTTACTAATTTATCATATTCATCCATAGTCATTGAAACAAATTCTGCAAATTGGCTTCCTTCTTTTTCAGTTTTTGCTTTTATTTTTTTATTATCTATATCTATATCTTTATTTATATTCTTTATATTCTTATTATTCTTTTCATTCTTATTATTCTTGTTTGTTGTTATTTGTTTGTTATTTGTTTGTTGGTTATCTGTTGTTCCGCATGTTATCTTGTGTGTTATCTTCCTTGTCGTTATACTGGTAATCATTATATTTTTCAATAGTTATAACGGTATATCTGTTTGTTGATTTGATTGTTATTTCGTTTGTTAATTTCAGTTTATTTAATGACGTTCTTGTTTGTTGCACTGTTAAGTTTGTTTCTTCAGCCAAATGTTGTAAAGATGTTAATTTTTGCCCTCGATTTACTATTATACCATGCCATTTCTTTTCTTTATGATTTGCTGTTAATAGTAGATGCAAAAAAACAACTTTAGTATTATTATCATTATACCATTCCCATTCTAATATTTTTCGATGTATTTTAATCCAACCTTCCATAAAATCTCCTTTATTAAACAAAAAGAGGTTT
>Ga0265301_10001285_pt1 | contig 33666 bp, 62 predicted proteins | sample AusTroGonzalo_MG_2_FD_193488 | JGI IMG/M metagenome (GOLD analysis project Ga0265301, IMG submission 193488) | Bovine rumen microbial communities from tropical cattle in Woodstock, Queensland, Australia - Gonzalo_04 | ecosystem: Host-associated > Mammals > Digestive system > Stomach > Rumen ... | reverse complement strand
GCTGGAGGGGCAGACTCGTCGCAGTATAATCAGCCTAGAGGATATTATGTCCCAAGGGCATCATGGAGAGGTAATGGCATAGCGGATACTGGAATACAATATCTGGCAAATCCATACTATAGAGATGAAAGAGACTACTCTTCTGGCGGAAGAATGCTGGGATCCATCTTTGGTGGAAGTAGTTTAAAAGACATACTCGGTATGACCGGAATGGGAGGATCGTCTGAATCAGAAGGCTTATCTGGTGGTGGAGGCGGTTTCCCACTATTAACACAAGCATTCAACTTACCTTCGCTCTTTAGCGGTAACAATGCTATAGGTGGAAATACGATAGGAGACTATGGTAATGCATATAATAGTTTTTATGATTATAGCCTTCCTACAAGCAGTAGCAGTAATTTCAATTTAGATTTTAGTAGTTGGGGTTAATGATGTTTAATTTTGGTAGAAATAATGATAATAAGGGTAGTAGGGTAAACGACTGGTTTAATACAGGAAAGAGTGGTGCTGGGCTGTTCAGTTCATATGCTGGAGGATCATGGGGAAGTGGTGGCACTCCATGGGGTGCTATAGCAGACTTTGCTAAAGCTGGTTATGGAGCAGTTACTGGGCATAACGACAGTAACTATTCTGACTTTGAGGAGGCGTTTATTTATCCATTACAAGGAGCAGGAAAAGGCGCTGGATATTCTGGTGGTAATCCATGGGCTACATTAGGTGGTGCGTTATATGGTCTTGGATATGCATTTAAAGATGACCTAGGATTAAAGGATAATAATTGGTTTACAACTCTTACATTCCCTATAGGCATGGGAGATGAACATAAGGGTATTATACAACTTTAGGAGTAAATAGATGACACAAGGATTTAATAAGCAATTACCTATGATTCGCCCAAGCGGTACTGTAGCTAATGTTAATAAATTTAGCCCAATAAGAGGGTTGGGCGGCGCCCTTGGCGCTGGGCTTATGTTATTACCAGCATGGTTTGGTAAGGATAAATACGGTGCCGTAGGACCCGGTAGAGCCACATTAAATATGATGTATGGAAAACCTAGCCAAGAAGATATGGCTAGATATAAACAGAGCTATGATGACACCGTTAAATTACTAAATGATATATTCGGTGGCAAGAAACAAGAAGCTAAAGAGGCTACGCCCATTAATAATAGTAAACTTAGTGATGTACCGACATTTGATATTATAGACGATAATGCTCTTGGGGATGTAAATAAGATACAATCTGATAGGGCTAGTGAAATAGGGCAGAGGTTAGGCGTACAAGATAGAATAGTTCCATCTACTAATGTAGTATTAAACAATGATACTGCTACTACTGCACCTAGACCAGTAGGTGATACTAAGGCTATATTAGATTATATAAGTGAATTACAGAAGATTAATCAGCCTTATGTAGATGCTCTTCAAAATTATTATAATAACTATAATAGAAATTTAAGAAACTACCATAAGGCTAGAGATTTTTACACAGGATTGGCTGGGTGGTCTGGAAATAATTTATGGGCTGATGTAGGCAAGGATTACAATACAGTAGCTAACGAGGCTAATAAATTACAGGCGCTTAAACAGTCGCAAGATATACAAGCAGCCAATCTCAATGCCATAAATGAGGCTATGGGTAATATGGCTATAGCAGAAGAGTTAGGATTATCTCCAGAAACTGCATTCGCCAATAAGAATTTATTAACAGCTCTTAGCATGAAGGATAGAGATGAAACTAAGAAGGCAATAGCATTAGAAAATGCTCTGGTTAAATACTATGGCATAGATAGAAATAATGCAAGAGCAATAGCAGTACAAAACTTACGCAACCAAGGTAATCTTGCTACTGCATTAGCATATATGGGACAAGGTGGTATGATGCCGTATGGATATCAACCAGCTCCTGGTTTAAATTACACTGGTACGGTTCCGACACAACAACCATTACAAAATGGCATAGATCCCAACAAGGCGATTCGCCTTGAACAGGCATTAAGTCAAGCACAACAACAAAACAGATAGAGATATGACACAAAATTTTACTAGAAATGAACTTATAGAATACGGTCTTAATAACGGATATAGAGCCAGAGACATAGATAGAGCTCTTAAAAACCTTAATATGGGATCGTATAACCCACTTACTTATAGTGGTAACTGGCAACAGGTACCTGGTAGCTTAGTACAGCAAGGAAAGGAACTTGGTAGAAATCTAGCTACGGTAGGTGGTTCAATGGTACAAGCAGTTAGAGATGCTGCTAAATCTGGAAATATACAAGGTAGTTTTTTAGATGCTATTAATAGCGATCCTGCAAGACGTACAATAGCTGGCGCTATAGCAGGATATGGTGCTGGTAAAATTATACCTAAAGTTGGTGGTATAGGTGGTGCAATTCTGGGTGGAACTGCTGGGCTATTAGGTGGAAACGAGGGTATTGGTGCTGGTATCAAGAACCTGGCTAACGCAGTGTTAGATACATACAATACTTCTACCGAGCAAATAGGGCAGGGTGATGTTAACTGGAGAGACGTAGCTCAAGGAGCTTTAGAAAACCCCTTATATTCTGGTATTGATATTTTAGGATTAGGTGGCGCTAAGGCTATTGGTAAGGCTGGTAAGGCTATTGCTGGTCAAACTGGTATGGCTCAGAAGTTACTACCAGGCACAGAGCTAGCAGACTTAAATAGATATCTCACTAATGCTAAGTTATGGTCTAGCCAGAATGTTGCCGATGTGTATACTGGTTATAATATGTTAGCAGAAACACCTCTAGCATCTAGACAAAAGATAGTTGATAGCTTAGTAAAAGGCACTACTGCTGGTTTAAATAAAAATGAGCTAGCTATAGCTAAACAATTAAAATCAGATATACGTAGCGCATCGGATATCCTATCTGATATGGGTATATTTGAAAGAGATTTTTCTAGGGATAATACCGTAGCTCAATATGCAATGAGCAATCTTTTAGACACAAACTTGTTGCATAAAGATATAATGGATATTATATCTGGGAATAGACTTAGACCTACGGCATCTAAGATGTTTAAAGACACTGCGCTTAAAGATAGGGTGCTGGGACTCATAGATGAAGGTGAGAGGTTATATGACGAAGGGCAGACTGCTTTCTTATCCCAGAAGCTAGCTAACACAGTAGATCCTACAGGAGAAGTTATAGCTAGACATCTCAACTTACAAGAGGGTACTCCTAGTAATTATGCCAGAATTATAGGTAGAGCTACGACTGAGCAACAAGGTAATGTGCTTGATGCTACACTTAAAATACAACTAGATAATGCTACTAGAGCACGTCAGGCTGTTGATACATTTAGTGATGTTATTAATAACGATAAACTTGGCATAACCCTAACCCCAGAAGAAAAGGTTAAATATATAAATGCTTTTAGGGATAGTCTTAGTAGAGATGTTAGACAAGATCGGCTACCAGACTTTCTTGAGGCATTAAACAATTCTGGTATAGACACAGCATTAAAGAATGCTGGCAAACCAGTAATGTATGAATCTCTTAAAGGCTTTTTCAGGGGACCTGATAAGTCAGTAATGGGAGACTTTAATAGATTATTCAAAAAGAATGTTTTAGGCACTCCGGCATGGATGGTAGGCAACAGATTAGGTAACTGGTCTTGGAATGCTATCAATGGCGTAACTGGAATGGATTATGCAGATATAGGTAAATATAGTAAATATTTACCTAATGCTCTTAAACTGCAAACTTCGTATAACTCGTATCTGGGTTTAGGTAGTGAAATATTAGGTGGTAAAGTAAAAGATATGTTTACGCCAAGGGCGCTATCTAAATCGCTTACTGAGTTTAAAAAGAGTTTTGGTAAGTATAAGGCATCAGATAAAACTATAGCAGATAAAGCTCGGTTATTAGCTGATACTATAGGCGATATAAGTAATACTACAGCCTCTCCTATATTTGAGCTAGAAGCTAAGATGGAGTACCTTGACAGATCTGCTAACTTTATCAGACAGGCTAAGAGATATGCCAAGACTAATAAGATGAAATTAAAAGATGTTCTTAAGCAATCCCAGAAAGATAAAGGGCTATTTTACAGACTCAATACAGAAGTTAACAAATCGCTAGGCGATTACTATGGTAGAAATTATGCCTTACCTGGAGCTATTGCAAATGGACTTAACCTAGGTATACCTTTCTATAGATTTCCGGTACAGACAATAAGGCAAACTGCACATGCCTTGGCTAACACACCAGCTAGATTTGCTGCTAATGTAACGATACCAGCTAGAGGTGGAGAGGTATTAGCTAACCAGTATATGAATACATTTAACCTTAATCCTGAAGAATATGAAGGTGGTGTACCATATAAGTTAGCAGATGGATCTATAAGGACACTTAGTCTTACTCCTACTCCTATAGGTATGGTATTGCCTAGGTTAACAGATATGAAGAAGTTTGCTGGTATGGTTAACCCATTGCTTAGTGGCAATATTATGAATGCTGCACAATATAAAAAGCAGTACGGTGATGAATTAAAATTACCTACATCTCCTAGATATACAGCAATGAAGGCTACTAATCCGAGGGGGGCAATTAATTATAAACCAACACTTGGGGAGAGAGCAATGTTTCTCGGCAATGAGTTGCTTGGTACTACATATAATCCATATATCTGGGCAACCAGAATACTACCACAGGCTATGGCTAGTATAACAGGAAAGGGTATGCTACCTTTCTATGATACTATGCAAGATATTAAATATAAGGTGGATAGCAACGGCAAGAAGGTCTATGAATTTGAAAGAGGGTATTCTGATATCAAAGGACCTATAAAGTCTCAAAAACAGAATCCTGAGGGCTATAAGAAGACGCTTCCTATAGAACTGATAGGTGGTCAAGTAGGGTTATCTACCAGATCTAATTATCCTAGACGTAGGGTATCTAAGACTGATATCAATAAAATGAGAAGCTTAGTAAGAAATGTAAATAAAAATCTGAATAAAAATAGATAACTTAATTAAATGAGGTAAAGATGAGTATAGCAAAACCTTTTACATTTGTAGCTAATACATACGCAAAGGCAAGCGAAGTAAACGCAGACTTTGATACTGTATATAGCCAAGTAAATACAAACATATCGGATATAGCACAGAATGCTACTGATATAGATAACCTTGACTTAAACAAGGCTAATCTTAATGGTAGTTCTTCAAATAGATTTGCTGTAGCAGATCCAGTTGCTAACGCTGACGCAGTTAATAAGCAATCACTAATGAAGGCTATTGATAACTCGCTGGATTATATATCTGGATTTGTCATAACAAAAGATAGCGGAAGTCCAAATGATACTATTATAGTATCTGCTGGTAGTTGCTATGATAGCACAAAGTCTATTGTACTTAAGTTGGCGAACTCTGTTACAAAGCAAAATCAGAACCAAGCTGCCAATGGCACATATTATGTGTATGTTATTGGTAACTCTACTGGTAGTGTAGTAGATGTTCTTATATCTACAAGTAGTGTAACTCCAGCATTGCCTTCTGGATATACAACATTTAGACAAATAGGTAAGTACACCACAGATAGTGATGCCCATATAGATAAAATATCTTATTATGGTGATGGTGCTAACTCTGATAAGAATATTAAGAACTTTATTAGTTATAGCGGTGCTTTGCCAGACTTTGATAATTCTATATCAATAGATATTACTGGTATGGGTACTACTAATACTAACTTTGATGTTCCTTCGGATGGATATTTACAGTTCAAACAGGTATCATCAACTGGTGGTGATGTATTTTTCTTAGATGATAAAACAGCATTCTTCTGGACATCACAATGGAGTTACCCTGATAGTTATTCAAATTATATACCTGTTAAGGCTGGAACTCATACTTTTAGAACTCAGTATTATGCAGATAGAATAGGCGGTATTTACTTCTATCCGTTGAAGGGAGACGAATAATGAGATATTACACAATAGTAGATAATAATATTTATATAGCAGATAATGAGGCCACCTTATCCAGATTCTATAATACAGAAATATTAGAACTTCCAGAAGACTACGAAACTGGTAAATATATTGTAGTAGATGGTATTCTTATTTTAAATGAAGACTGGGAAGAAGAGAAGGCTGAAGGACGTGAGGCTGCATTTGATAGAGAGTTCTTTAATACATCGCTGGGATATGTCAGAAGATCTGTAACAATGGCTGATGGATCTCATAAAGACTTCTTAAGTGACTTGCTCCCTGCTATATCAATGAGCGTGCAGAGTGGTGTACCAGTTAATATATTAACCTATGATAGACCTCCTTTTGACCATGATATAGAAGATTGGACGGAATATCAACATAAAGTAGTTGCAACTCCACAATTTACACAAGAATGCTTTATGCAATTAAGCAATGACTTTTTACCTATCAATGAGGAATAATAATAATGAGCGAACTTAAATTACCTATTAAACAAGGTGAAGAATTAAATGTAGGATTTACAATAAAGGAGAATGGTGTAGCAATGGATTTATCTGGCTATACAATTCGCTTTCAGGTAAAGAGAACTCCTTTAGTAGATGCTCCTGCTATGATAGATAAGGCTATAACAGAAACATCTGATATTAATTCTATAGGGAGAATTAACTATCCATTACAAGGACAGTTTGTAGTACACCTTACGGAAGAAGATACATCTAATCCTACTGGAGAATACTCACTTATCATAGCGTTAGAAGATAACCACTATATCAATATAATATCTAGTAAATGCTGTAATAAGGCTATATTTAGAATATGCGAACAATAATGGAGAATAGTCGTGGCTGAAATTAATTATGATATAACAATAGATGACCAAAACCAATATGTAGTTGAATTAAATGAACAAGGACCTCAAGGTGCTAACGGTGAAGATGGTAATGGTATTGTAAATATTACTAAAACTTCTACCGTAGGTCTAGTTGACACATATACAATCAACTATATAAATGGTGGAATTGATACTTTTACAGTTACTAACGGTAGCAGTATACAATCTATAGCTAAAACATCTACTTCAGGTTTAGTAGATACGTATACTATTACACAGACTAATGGCAATACATCTACATTTACGGTAACAAATGGTAGTAGTATTAGTTCAATAGCTAAGACTTCAACTTCAGGATTAGTAGATACATATACTGTAACACTTACTAACGGTAATACTTCTACGTTTACTGTAACTAATGGTTATTCACCGACTGCAACCGTAGCCAAAGACGGTAGCGAAACTACTATAACTATAACAGATAAAAATGGTACTACTACATCTACTGTTTACGACGGCACTTTGCCTAGCGAGGCTATTAAGGGCTATCTTGATGTAGGGGAAAATCTTACAGATGAAAAAGGTTTAGCAGATGTTAAAAACTATGCTCATTCTACCTTTGACTCTTCAAAGTTTACTGTTGTTGGTAGCCCGACTATAACTTCTGACGGCATAGCAAGCGGATTTGGGCCTACAAGTGGTTATGCTAATGACAACTACGTTTCAACTCCTACGATAACTATTACATCAACGCAAAATGCAATAATAAGCTTTGATACAGTATTTCCTTCAGCAATGTCATCAAATCAATATATATTTACAGGACTAAATAGTTCCTTATATTTAGAAGGCAATATTTTAAGATTTAATTATAATAATTATTCAACATTGTTAAGTACGTCAGCTCTAAGCAGCTATGTCGGTGTAAATGTAAATATAACTATTGAGATAAATGCACAAAATAGTTTATTAAAACTTATTATAAAAAGAAAGAGCGACGGAGCTATTATCAGCAATGTAAGTTCTTCGTTTACTCCTGCGAGTCTCTCAAGTATAATAAATATAGGTGTAAATAGCATCTATTCTTATAAAGGCTCTATAGACCTTAAAACGTTTTTAATTACCGTTGACGGAGTTCCTGTATTCTCAGGCAATAAAACTGGAGTTGATACTATTAAACCTGATGATTATACGAAAGTTGGTAGCCCTACAATTAGTGCTGACGGTATTGCAAGCGGATTTAGTTCAGGTAATTACATTCAGACAAGTTCAATAACTTTTAGTAAGAATATTGAAATTGTAATGCATGTTAATTGGTCTAGTTATACTAATGCAAGATTGTTAGCAATTAATAATACTATAGCATTCATGATGTACCTAAATGCAAGTAATTATATGGCTGTTGATATTGGTGATGGCTCAAATTGGGTTATTGCAGGACAAACAGGCTCTCATACTTTTTCAACTAATACAGATTATCTGTTTAAGTTAACATTTGACGGAACTGCATATAAAGTATATTATTCAACAAATAATGGACAATCCTATACGTTAGATAATACAATTACTACAACACAGGTAATTCCGACAGGGATTTTAAATTTAGGTGCTAATAGGGCTTTGACTTCTTTTGCGAGTTGCTCTATCGACCTCAACGCATTACAAATCTACGTTGACGGTGCTCTTGTTTACCAACCTTGCCTAAAAATCCCTTATACGCAATCGAAAACAGGCTCTAAAATAGTAAATTCACACTACCGTAACAGAGTATCTGATATGTATAATCAGTATGGTTATGCTCCGTATTATACGCTTTCTGACAGCGATTATACCCTTCCAATGGGGGAATTGTACGGGTTGATAGAACGTAGCAATAATTTACCTTCAAGTAAATACGATACATTAACATTAGGTACTTCTGGTAATACTTATACTGCTCCAGCAGATGGATACTTTATGTTAAATAAAGCTAGTGTAAATGCTGGTGAGTATGTAGTAATGACTAATAATGATAACGGATTAGCGGTAATAGGTTCAGCGACTACAGGAGGTAATAACTGTAGAGGTTGGTTACCGGTACGCAAAGCAGATAAAATAGCAATACTTTATACTGCTACTGGTACTACAAATCTATTTAGATTTATCTATACTGTTGGTTCAGAGAGTGAGGCATAAGATGTACTATGTAATGAATAATGATGAACTTGCTATATTTAATGATAGTAAAGAAATAATAGAAACTACTTTAAAGTTTATGCCACAACTAAAAGGACAGTATATTCTTGAAACAGATATTATAACAGCCGATGAACTGCAAGCTCATCCTAATAAAGTAATAATAGATGACATAGAAATTGAGATAGATGTACCTGACTATGACGAAGATGGTAACCCTATAATGATAGTTATAGAAGAAACTGTTGAGGTTATTGATTATGATGAGGAAGGTAACCCAATAGGTAGCCATACTGAAACTATAACTAAGTTAGTACCTTCTACCCATAAAGAAACTATAACAGTCAAAGGGTTAGTTCTTAATCCTGACTATGAACAAGAAGAAGAACAAAAACACAGAGAATATCTTAATAACCTATCATTAACAAAGAGAGAAGTGTTCCTTGCGTTATATAAAGACAAAGGAATAACACCAGAACAGTTAAAGGCTGGCATAACAGATCCAGAGGCATTGATAGAATTTGAGTATGCTAACGATTACTTCAGAGGTAATCCTCTTATAACAATAATAGGACAATCTCTTGGATATAGTTCAGATGATTTGGACTACTTATTTGAACATAAGGAATTACCACATGAAGATACTGTTATTGAAGTTCCTGACATGTCTGAGGATAACGGATAGTTCAATAGGGTTAATGTTTACATTTTATTTTTAGGAGAGTATGAGTTGAGGGTTGATTCTGTTACATTCGGTTATAGGTCTATACTTAAGAAAGAATTTATTAACGGTAATATACCTATAAAGAAAGATATAACAGGTCATAAGATAGACAAAAGGAATGTAACCCTTGACCATACAGTTCCTAAAGCTAGAGGAGGTAAATCAACTCTTGGTAACTATTCAATAATGGATATGGTTACCAATATGAATAGAGGTACTAAATCCCTAAAGGGATTAATAGATATACCAAGTCTTATAGATTATATAATAGTATTACTTAATACAAAAACAGAGTATTTAGATGGTATAGACTATCTAAAGAAATGGTTGCCTAATCTAAGAAAGGAGGTTTAACTATGGCATGTGGTGGTAAGAAGAAAAGAGGGAGATAAACTCCCCAGCGAGTATAACTCGCTTAGTTGATTTAAGAAAGGTAACAACATTATGGTATGGTTAACAGATAAATCACCTATACTACAGAGTAATATACCTAACAAGATAGAAACTCTATACAATCAGATATATTATCATGATGGTGTAGCATATTTTATACCTAGAGGATTAATAACAGATGGATATACAATACCTTTTGGTATAGATAAGACTAAAAGAGATGTAAGACCTAGTACATTACATGATATAGGTTGTAAGTTCCATCAACTTATAGTAATAGATTTACCTATAAGATATGTAGAGACTACGTATTTATATGATGTTAATGATACTACTGTATCAATAGATATACCTAAAGAACAACTTAAGGTTGTTCCGGTAACATTTAAGAAATGTAATGATCTATTAAAGAATTCAATGAAGGATTGCAATATACCTAAAGATATATGTAACCTTTATAGGTTTGCAGTTAACTTTAATCTTAATTGGTTATTTACTGGTAAAGAAAATATAGATCTTAATAAATTATATATAGATAATATAATAACTTAATTATTATAATACTTATATTATTATATAATATATTATCTAATAGTAACCCTCCCGAAAGGCGGTCGGGTTAACCTAAGCTTATCATATTTTTTATAATAAGTCAATAGTATTTACAAAAGTTTACAAAAAGGATAGTAAAGTGAAGGATACAGAATCCCTTATATACAATGAGCTAGTAGCTCTAAGAGAAGATTTAAAGAATTATATGGAGAGGACTGATAAAAGAATCCTCTCGCTAGAGAAATTTAAAGAAAAAGCAATGGGTGTATGTATAGCAATAGGTGTTGCTGGTAAATGCGCCTGGGATTATATAGTAGAGAGGATAGTATAAATGGAACTACCCACTAATATGAAGATGTACTTACGTCAGTTCTCTCAAAATCCTACGGATATTAATGAGAGTTATTTTAAACCAGAAGAAATACAAGCTATACAAAATGCAATAAAAGCCAGAGAAGATATAAAAGCCTATGCTGGTACTTATACTCCAGATAATAGAAATCCTAACTATATAAATTATGATTATTATAGAATGGGTAATAAACAATTTAATAAACCAGATAGCTTCGAAGATAATTTACTTGGGAATATAGTAAACAGTATGATGTCTCCAGTATATAATGTATCTAGTTCTATAGGTAGTGCATATTATAATATAGATAAAAATGGCAACGTAACATTGAATGATAAATATGATTTTAATAAAGGTATACCATTGGACAGAGCAAATACAGCATATAAACTGGCTCATTTTCTTGGTACTAATTTTGGTAAGCCATATAATGTAAATCTCAATCTTGGTAATATAAAGGATTGGAGGTGATGCCACGGTGACAAGTTTAAATAGAATTACTTTTCACTGGACTTGACCGCTGGTACATATACACCTAACAATATAGATAAGCATGCATACCACTTTCTTATAGATGGTGATGGCAAGGTTATTAAAGGAGATTTTAGACCGGAAGATAACACTAACTGCCTAGACGGTTTTTATGCAAAACATTGTGGTGGTGGTAATACTGGTAATATAGGCATTGCAGTATGCGGTATGTATAGCAATGATTATCCTATTAAGCGAGTGCAGATAGAGGCTGCATGTAAGCTAGCTGCCCAATTATGTGAGAGGTATGGGATAAGAATAACAAACCGTAATGTAATAACCCATGCTGAATTTGGTAGACAATACCCACATACTACATCTAATGGTAAGATAGATATAATTAATCTACCATGTGTTGCAGTATATGGTATGAATAATGTAGGTAACTGGATAAGAAATAAGGTACAATGGTACAGAAAACATCTTGTTTAATATTCTGTACCCAGCAAGTTGAACTTGCTTAAACCCAGTTATAACTTAAACATTAATTCTAAGGTCACTAGGAGGCTCATAAACGAGAGTTTACCTAATTAGGATAAATATATATAGGGGAATAGAAAAGACGCCAGGAAATTAATTCTAGGCGTCTATTTTTTTGTATAAATTACGGAGAAAATAAAAATGAAAATTATAATTCTTTATCTAATTCTTTTTTAAGTTTTTGTTTAAGTTTATTTATTTTATCTGCATAATATTTTATAAGAGTTTCTACTACAACCTTGTCTGTTACTTCTGCATCATCCAAATCTGTTGAACGGTTTCTTAACTGTACATATATCCTAAAGTTTGTTTGAAATTTAGCATCTGGTTCATATTTATTTAAGGTGTTGTATATATATTCATAGCTTCCTAGTTGCTGATATGTATCCATTATTTTACTTTCTTTTTTACTCATTATTTATTTGCCTCCTCTATTATTTTCTTGTCGAAAAATTCTATCATCTTATTGCATTTATCTATTACAAATTCTTTAATATTCATTTGCAGGGCTTCTGGTAGTTGAGTACATGATGGATATCTATTATAACATAATTCAAAAGATACTTCTTTTTTACTAAGTGCATATAATATATCCTTATATTTTTCCCTATCTTGAACTATTTCTACTATTGTATTTATATTAGCAGACATCTAACCCTCCTTATAATCACAGTCGTATTTATATTTACACATAAACTTATTATATCCTTCTTGTAGTTTATTTATTGATTTAAAATCTGGATGGTCTGACTGTACTTCTTCTATAGTGGGTAAGTTACCTTTAAGTATCTCATTAAATTGTATATCTTCTATTTCTAATTGAAGTATAGCTAAAGCGTTCCATGCCATATGACTTAGATGAAGCAACTTACTTTCATTATCAAGGACTTCTCCCTTTTTAAATCTAAAGTAATGACGTAACAAGGCGCTAGCATATCTTTCTCTACCATTCTCTACCTCATGCCAACCCCTATCACAATACTTGCTGGCACCAAAGGTACCGACTTTACCTACTTCCCACAGGGCATCTGAGAAATCTCCTAGCACGAGATCGAGTCTAGGCTTGGCCGAATCATCTTTAGCACCTTTAGTGTGTAGATTTATCTTTTCCTCTGTACTCATTCATCCTCCTGATATATTCTTCTTTACTAATCTTACCATCTATATACATAGATATTATATCGCTCTCTGAGTAGCCAAACTTACCATTAATCAGGTCATTTAAGAAATCCGGCATCTCGTTAGTCATCGCAAGCGCCTCCAAGAATTTTATCTACAGCAGCTTCTGACCATTCGCATGCCAGCAAGAAGTGTCGTAAATTATTTCTTAATTCTTCTCCATCTATAAACGCAGAGAATATATGGGTACGCTCTGTATCTCCATCTATGTATGTAAGTCTGTATTCATATGTTTTATTATCTTTTAATATAACTTCGTTATCCATAATCGATCTCCTTTCCTTGAAATAAGTATATAATATCTTCTTTATTTGCATAGTGGAGGGTAGCTTTCGCTACGCCTCCTCCTTTACGGCTTTACTAGCCTCAGTCTTTCTTAACTGGAACTTAGGAGCCTTTGGGTTATTGATAGTACAGGGGAATATAATGTAGCTATCTTTACTGGTTAACTTAAATGTATAGTATGGTTTACCACTAGCTGATGTGTGTCCCCATACCGGAATACAACCTTTGTCATCGAATAATTCTTCTGTGTCTAAAATAGCCATCTACTTACCTACCTTTCTTACTTTGAGTAATTCACTTAACTTTCTAATTCTTTCTTTAGCCTTAACTATAAGAGTATCTATCTTATCCTTTGCGCTCTTTAATTCTTCAATGTAATCATGGATTCTATCAATAGCATCTCTTACTTTGATTGCATTAACCTTTTTGCCCTTTAATAGTTTTTTAGCCTGATTATAATCATTGGCTAGTTTAATAACATTTAATAAGCCCATCAATAATCCTCCTTCTTTTTATTTAACTTATTCATCTCACGTAATTCCTTAGGATTGCGACACCTCCAGTAGTATTCACACTTATCTATCTCTGGGGTATCTATAATCAAATAGGTTTGAAACTCATCGGGATATGCTAGGTATCTGTAGCACGTATGTTTCCTTTCGCAGTCCCTCCTATTACACATGGCAATATCTACCATTCAAAATCTCCTATTTCCTCTAATGCTCTCACTCTTTGCTCCTCCGTAACTGGTAAGATAACTAATAAAAACTCTATCCAATTCTTCCAGTTGTCTCTTGTGATCTCTAATTTATAAGGCTTTGAGATCAAGTTTCTTTCCGCCATACAAAGTAACTACTCCTTCCGTATAATCCTCCTTTCCTAATATCTTTGCACAGTTATATATTTTCTCAAATTCTTCTATACCTAACCCAGCATCTATATACATTTGGGCTATCTCATCTACGGTTATACCTTTAAGTAATAGCTTATCAGTTCTTGCTGGTCCGTATCCAGGTAGACCGCCATAACCATCTATTTTATCTCCCATAATTAGCTGTCTTTTGAAATTAGCTTCAGCTTGGAGGGGTGTAATATATCTAACCTCATTATGATAGCTATCATATACTTTACCAGGAAATGTTCTAAGGTCCTTATCTATAGATACTACTACATTATTCTTATCTTCTTCAAGAAGTATTCTGCAAGTATCATCTGCCTCAAGGTGTGGCGTATACACCGTAGGGAATTCATTGAACAACATTTCCCTTACCTTATCCAGCATAATAGGTTTAGCCTGTTTCTTTCTGTTAGCTTTATAATCAGGGTTTATAATATATCTAAAGTTGGTACCTATTCCTCCGGTAACTAATATGTACTCATCACAACCGCATTTGCTTGTAAGGTTTTCAAACGTTTCTTTAAGATAGTGTCTGGCAGTATTTAGATTATATGCCTCATAGAATATGCCTTCTTGTATCTCTATTAATTCATTACAAGTTAATGCAGCTTTATATAGGTAGGTATCTACATCTATAATTGCTCTACTCATTACGGTACTCCTCGCTTAACCTTGTAAGTTCTTTATCGCATAAAGCTGATATATGGCTAATAACATTTAATCTGTTATTTTTCATTTCCACTTCTTCCTCGCTTTGCACCGGTAACCATTCAACCAACTTTCTGTAACCTATCATACATTCCTGTATTGCAAATAAATCTTGTGTGTTCATACTCATAATTTAGTCTCCTTTTTTAATTACATTATATAATATTTCTATAATTTTTTCAACCCCCTCGCTATTCAATTCCTCTAGATCAACCTCAACTCTTGGATTATCACCGTCTACTTCTCCAAATAAATATATAACCATCGGTATCCTTGCTACATTATCATCCGGTAGTTTACCCAATTCTACTAGCGCATCTTCAAAAAACTTTTGATGGATACAGCATACATTTCCAAGGTCAAAACTTCGCTTGTTTTTCGGGTATACCGTATATACACATGCTACCTTATTATAGCTGGGACCTTCGGCTATTTGTTTGCTCATATGCTTTTTGTAATTTATCTTAACCGCATTGAGTGTTCTAAAGTATGTGTTACGATACTGGTTAAGATTAAGTATCCATTCCTTAGTTTTACTAGCCATCACTCTAAGTGGCGATACGTATTTCATAAGCTCTCCTTATCTGTTAATAAATAAATCTATTGCATTTCCAATTAATTCCAGCACATACATTGTAATGAAAAATAAACCCAAACACATTAATACATCTATCATTATATTACCCCTCTATTAGTCGCTTCCATGAATTTTACCTTTGATGGCTGCCAGCACATCTCTATATCTTTATTATTCTGACCGCCTCTATTCTTGCGAATAAGAAGTTCTGCCATACCTCTTGATGCTGGATCGTCCGGGTAGTAGTATTCATTCCTATAAAGGAATGTAACTACATCTGCGTCTTGCTCTATAGCACCAGACTCTCTTAAGTCAGATAGCATTGGTCTTTTGTTTTCTCTGGATTCCAAACCCCTAGATAACTGAGATAACACTATAATTGGTACTTGATATTTAATAGCGAGAGATTTTAAATCCCTAGACATCTCGGCTACCTCTACCTCCCTATTCTTAGAATTCTTTCCCATAGGTGTTAGTAACTGCAAGTAGTCTACTGCAACTAAATCACAACTACCTTTACTTGCCTGTAAGTTTATTATAGCTAGCTCTATATCAGATACCCTACATGGAGTTTTTGTTTCTATGAATAGATTGAGACTATCAAGGTAATCCTTTTGCTCTGCTACTTTCTGTATATCCTCATCAGTAATTGTACCAGAGTTAATTTTATTAACATCTACATTAGCACGTGAGAATAGCATACGCTGTGCATACTCTTTTCTGCTCATCTCTAAAGATATAAACAATACATTCTTAGTCTTAGCAACATACTCAGCCACATTCATAACAAATGAGCTTTTACCCATACTAGGTCTAGCACCCACAATATACAGCTTACCCTTCTGTAGACCTCCGGTATAGTAGTTAAGACTAGGAAAACCACAGTCTAATCCTATAGTTCCTTTTTCTTTAGACATAACCATATCCTCTATAACATCATCCATAGAGTTTGATATGGTCTCAAGGTTATCGTCTTCCATATTACCTGATACTATATTAGATATCTTACTGCAATAATCCATACATACCTTGTTTATATCAGGTGATTCTTTTAGCTCTTTATTAAAATCTTCTACAATACCAGCCACCTTCTTATAGGTATTCTGATTTAATACAGCCTCTACTATTTGATTGGTAAACCTCGGAGCCGGTGCATTCAATGCGATATCATTTATAACTGCACGACCACCAATATCTTTTAACTTTCCTGTATTAAGTAACCGATTTGAAATCGTTACGATATCAATATCAATACCAAGGTTATAGCATTCTATTATTGCGACATACATTGTATGATATATACCTTTTGGAATACTATCTACTGGTATTTTAGTAATAACGTAAGGTATCTTATTGCTGGCTGTAAGGCAGATACCTATTAAATCTTTATAAACATCATCTGTTATTTCCATTAACTGTATTCCTCCTGTTCTAATATTGACACTGTATTGCAGCATACATACATTATATCTATCGGTTGGTTATTTGAAATAAACCTACGGTATTGTATTCTCCCGGTACATATAACATTACAGCCTTCGTATAATTCATTGTACACATACTCTGCTAAAGCACCATAGCATATGCACCTAACGATCGTTTTTACCATAACTGTCTTACTCGGAGAATATACCTGGTTAAGTAATTTGAACTTACACGTAGTAAGTTCTTTATCTAACTCGCTGGATATCTCTCCTGTTATCTTGCCAGAAATAATTACTTGATTCATTAAGCAATCTCCGATTGTTGGAAGCCATTATTAAAGTAGTCCATTATTTATAAACTTCCTTGCGTATCTTATTAAAACTACTAGATAGATCTTCTATTCTATCTTGTGATATTTCTGCGAATGACATACTCGTATCAAACTGTCTTAATACTGCTTTCATTTCATTTTCCATTGATTTCTTTCTGTCTTCTGTGCTATTCCATATCTTAATAATACTATCAAAGTAACCCTCTATACTCATTAAGCACCTCCCTATTCTGACAAATTATTAAATACTATTGCAAAAACTATACCAAGTAAAAACGCTGGTAATATTAATATCATTGTTAAAATAATATCATGCATACTAACCTTCTTTCTTTCCGAATACTTCTGATATAATTGCTACTACTGAATATATAATCATCATGGCACCGACTAAAATCATAGATGCCGGTAACAGTATTAATCCTAATATATTTCTCATTTAAGTACCTCGTTGATTAACTTAATTAACAATCTATTATTGTCATAAACTAAACCATCTACATCAGGAACAGCACACTCTTCACTATAATCACATAATGCACACACATCTTGTCTTATACAATGTTGTGCTTTTTCTCTTATTTCTTCCAATGCAGAGCGGTAGTTAATTGCCTGCTCTCTCCATTCTCGCATTGATATTCCATGTTGACATAAATCTTCACTCAACTTTGCATTTGCAATTCTTAAACAGTTGTTTTCATGTAATATTTCGCTATTGTTTGATATCTCATCATAATCATCTTTTAATTCTTTGTTTTCTTGCTCTAACTCGCATATTGTCTGTGACTTTTGCTGACTTTCTTGCGTTAATGCAAAATTTTCTTGTTCTAAGCGTAATAATTTTGCTTGTAATTCGTTATTTTTCATTCCTTTTCCTTTCAATTATAGGTGTTTCAAAGGCTTTTTCTATGCTCCATCCCATATGTAATCTGCCATATAACGTAGATGGTTTTATATTCAATATTTCTGCCCATTTGGCTAAACAATGTGTTTCATTCTTATATGTTACAAGAGTATTTTTGCTTGTATTTCTACTTTGTTCTTTCATTGTTGACCATTTGCAATTTGAGGGTTCATAGTTGCCATTGTAATCAATTCTATCAAGTGTTAAACCGTCTTTATAACCATTGTTGATTGCCCAATTATAAAATGGCTCAAATTCTTCCCATTCTGCAATATAATTGATACCTCTCCCACCATATCTTTCATATGCCTTTGCACTAGGACAAGAACATCTTGTTTTCATATCTCGCCAAATTCTATATATCCGAGAATTGTGTTTTCCGTGAGTTGTTACTCTGCTTGCTCTATAACAACCACAAGATTTTGTTTCTAACCTTCTTAGTCTATCACCGTCTTTTACACACTCTGTTCCACAATCACAAATACAGTTCCAATAATAATGTCCTTTTTCTTTTTTGTTAAAACTTAATACAGTAAGTTTTCCAAATCTTTTCCCTGTTAGGTCAATTGGTTTTTCCATTGTCGTGGTTCTCCTATATTAAAAGCCCCTTGTATAACCACGACGAAATACAAGAGGGCTTAATAGCTCTTATTAAACTTTTTGTATTGTCGTGGTCAATATCATTATTGCACAAACAAAAAGCTTTTTCAATTATTATTTCTTCTGTCATTTATTTATCTCCTCTAAAACCCTTGTATTTGACATTATTTATAGTTTTATAAATTGGTAATAAAGTTTCAGCTATTTCCTTAATTGCTTGTTTTGGATATTTATTTTTATAAAAAGACTCACAACCAGTACATATATCTAGACAATGTGTGCAGTCGGGTTTTGCTCTATAATAACAAGCGTCAAATACATACTCTATTGCAACCATCATTTTTTTGTAAAGTTCTTCCTTATTGTTCATTGGAAGTTCATCTACATCTGATTTCCAAGTTGTCATTCCTTTACCTCCTCTAACTTATTCCATAGAACTTGTATTTTGCCTAAACTGTTACCAGTTTCGTTATCTGTTACTTCGCCCACCTTAAAATTTATTTCCGTAGCGTTTGTTTGTTCGCTAACCTTATGTAAAATTCTTGCAAATAATTTACAAGCTGCTACCATTGTTTCGTAGTCTCCACCTAGATTTTCTATTAGTTCTTCTTCTGTCATAAATCACCTCTTAAACTTCACGCTTTAATATTTCTTGTTTCTCTTGTTGTAACCAAGTATGCCAACCATAAGAGCATTCATAATCTTTTCTACAAAGTTCTGCATCACATAATTTACAGGGTTCTTGCGTAACTACTGCCAAAAATTCTGCCATAGACTCTATGTTTAATGTTTTTATCCACTCAAAATATGTCATTTATTTATCTCCTCTAATCAGCCTTTAATTCTTTAATTCTCTTATCAAGTTCGAGGTTAATAATTGTATCTATCTTCTTTATCTTTTCATCTGTGATAACTGTACTTGCTGCTTTTTTACCTAAATATACACAGCCTAACATCAATGCCGTTTGTTTAGTTGGAATAAAAGATAAAACCAAAGCTAAGACGAAAGATATTATACAAGTTTTCTTAATTATTTTTGAACCACAAACAGCCGTGTCTTTACTTATATCACAGTAACCTGGTTCAAACTTTTCATAAGTAAATCCAGTTAAAAAACCCATTATTATTAAAGCCGCACCACTTAATGTTAACAATAACAAACAAAGAAGATTAACATCTTCTAGTGTATTTAGTAATTGTAATAAATAAATAAACCAATATTCCATTATTTTATCTCCTCTATGTCAAATAAGTTAAGTATTTTTCTTGCCATTTTACATTGTCCATACAGTTCACTTTTTTCTGCGTCAGTAATACCACGTCTTTCTAGTATTATGTCTATTTCCGCATTTTGTGTATAGACAAGCATCTTATCGCATTCCTCTATCACTCGCTTTATAAGACAATCAACACAACCCTCACACTTATAATTGCCATCTAAACTACAACAATGCTCGTACGCTTGCGGAATAAATGCTGGGCAATTCTTAACTATGTATTTCATCGCTGTCCTCGCTTTCAAGTACCCATTCAAGAGCTTGTATTGTAACAGTTTCAACCGTTTCGCCTATATATATACCCGTTGCTTTTATACAAGCGTAAAGGTTTTTAAGTTGTTTTATTTTTTCTCGGATTTCTTTTTCTGTTTTCATTTTCATTCCTTCCTTTCTCGTTTTGCGTAGAGCACCTTGCCTAGAGGGAGGCGTCTCTAGGACTTTCAAGGATAGTATAGCTAACCTAAACAAAGATTGGTTAGGCCTCCGTATTACTAATAGGTGCCTGTAATTCTTCTACTTTGTTTTCTAGTTCTTTAATCCTCCGGGCCATTAGTTCGTACCTGGAGTTAACCATTTTCTTTAAAAATATATTCATAACATAAGTTACTATCGTACTCTTGGCTACGCCCATCTCTCCCTCCATGTCGCTATAACTTAGTCCATGGAGAAGGTAGTTGTATACCTCGTATTCTCTATTTGTTAGCTTCTCTTCTGTCAAGCTCATCTTTCAATACCTCTTTTATAAATCTCCTGCTTAATGCAAATTGACTTCTGCCGTATGGTATATACTGATTAATCTTTATGAATTCATCTAATCTCACACATGCCTTATTAACTACATCAACACCGTACTTCTCTATTAGATTATTATAAGATATTCTCGGGACCTGGAACAAGTCAAATGCTATTGTATCCCCGGTGACATTAGGCTCACGCATTTTGTACTTCCTTTTGCTGGGAGTCATAGCCTCCAGTTTAACCCTTACATCATATACATATAATATCAAATCGTTTATTAAATATCTTAAAGCTCTTAATTCGTTTTCTATATCCATCGTATTCCTCTTTTCGGTTTAAAGAAAAAGGGGAGGTTAGGGAAAAGTGTGGTCAAATTAATAAATGCCTCCCCACCACATGTACGTTACGAAAAAATTAACTTATTATCTTTATGCCATATTTCTCTACTAAAAACTTTACTTCACTATCATAAGCCCGTAGTTCTTCAGGTATCCGTTGGATATATCTCTTAGCCTTCCATTCTGTATCTATTGAACTATCAAACTTCAAACTCTTATCGTCGGCAGGGTGGGTTCTGTAGTATGCATTCTCTACCCAGCCTATTAAATTTTTGTAACAAGATATAGGTTTATCTATATTCTTTTTAACTATCCACTCATTAAGTATATCTATACAAGCATCTACCTTAGCCTTACCCCAGAGCCATATGAGCTTGCTATACTGACCTTGGGTTAGTTTTACTTTATCAAATATAACTAGCTCATATTCTGGAGTATCTTTGCCTTGGAGTAAATAATATATCTCCTTGCATTCCGAGTCTGGTAGTGTTGCTATATAACCTAGGAGTATATCTTTATTACTTCTTCTCATCTGTAAGAAACCTTATAGCCTTACCCATTATACTATTGTCATCTACTATCTTAATCCCGTGTATAATAGGTTCAAGATGCCTTTTAAAGAATTTTCTAAAGCCATTGTAAGTGTCATACTTGAATTGAAAATTAAACAACTTTGCTATACTTATAGTAGGCTGCTTTTTCTTGGCGAGTATTACCTGGTAAAATTCACCATCGCCCATGACTTTATTAAAACTCTCGTCCTCTATTATATACATTCTACCTCCTCCCAAATATATTAAAACTTACCCTTCTGAATCAACGCTCCGGTAGTCCAGGCGCATAAATTCTCTACCGGGATATTCAAGTTAGCATCCTCGCATGCTGTTCTTATTGCCAGAAATGTACCTATTACATCACAGATATACTCATCAAGGTTGAATTCTTTCTTTTCTATCTTAGCCACTGGTACATTATTGTACGTGGGTTTTGCTGTGGGTACTGGCTTCGGAGAGTACGTAGGAGTAGCCATTGTCCCGGGTACCGGATAATCTTTGTATTGTTTACCCGAGCAAGCATTACATACATGATGTCTCCAACCGCTAGGGTCTACTTTTGAATAAAATGTGCCGCCACATTTCTCACATACAAATGTATAAGGGAAACTCTGTGTCATCTTACACCTCACTTTCATATACTTCATTAACTTCGTATTCTAGATTATACTTATCTAAAAGGTTTTGGAGTTCTTTGATATCATCAACGTCCATCTTAATTGTTATTTTATAAACCATATTATTCTCCTTCCACTATCTTTATCAGTCTATTATATATCTCATACAGCTTCTCTATACCATACTCATCAAATGTTCTTAGAGTGCCGAAACAACGACCTGTTTCATCTTCATATACAGTTTCTATTTCCTCTGTATTAGATAATACTTCATCAAAATCTTTAAGGAGTAAATCTAAGTCCAGATACTTATCGTTAAGACTTTGTATTAAACTATTCATCGTACTCATATATCTCAACTCCTTCCAGTATTGGTGGTAGTATTACTGTATTGACCGCCCTTTGTTTTTCTACCTTTATTTTATCATATGTCAGATAACATGTCAACCCTGATAAAAATATTAACCATATAATCAGGACTTCGAATCCAAAGGCTATACCTTTTCTTTCTCTTTCCTTCATCTTTTTACCTCACTTTCTAAAATTGTTACAAAACTTTACTTAAATTCCTATATTTATAGGTTGAAATTTTACATATCCATATGTTATAATTAGGATAGGTTCCGACCTTCCGTTAGGGAGGGAGGAACAATATTAAATAGTAATATAATATAGTAATATATAGTATTATAGTATAATATAATTATTGTGTTACGATTAATTACAATCTTTATGTAGCATATTAAAGTATTTTCTATACTCTATTCTATGGAGTTTACAATAATCCTTAACGCTTACACTATAACTATATTTATCTCCTTCTCTGGTATAAGGTAAGATTAGTTCTTTCTTTTTAAAGTTAGTTTCTATTTCTACTACGCTAACCTTATCAGTATTATAACTACATCTAACCCCTACCAATTCTTCTAGTTCCATTGTTCCTTCCTATTCTGTATTTCTACAAACTTATCCAGTAACAAATCATATTGACCTATCATCTTAGAATTCACCTGTAAGTATTTATGATGGTCTAAGAAAAATATTAAGTCACTGATTATACGTCTATTATTATTACTAAACTTCATATTATTACCCCTTTAGTTTGTTAAGTGTTTCTATTACTATACTAGCCTGGTCTTCTGATAAGTCCTTACAAGAAGTTACATCAAACATCGCTCTTAATAGTTTTCTGTATCTATAATCTGTCCAACCTAAGTCTCTTACTACCGCATGGATAGCCTTGATTTGCTTAGGAGTTATAGGCTTACGTTCATAACTTTTAAATGCATCCTCTAAGATATCAGCATCTATTCTTTCATGCAATGGTTGTCTTCCATTAATATATACCAGCGTATCAAATAAATCATAGCCTTCTTGTTCTCTGCCTTCGTAGTATTCACGTCCTACTATTTCCCAATCCTTGATAATATATACCCCATTATCTCCATTATCTGTATCTAATCTATCATATGTATCTATACCTACGGATAATTCACCGCCGAAATAGTTTCCGATTACCTGACATAATCTAGCCCAGCCATAGCAATCATTCTCAGGTGCCCTGTATCCTTTAAGTTTACAGTATAATAAGAATGCCTCTACGCTATCCCTGCCACCATTCCAATGTAGATAAACACCCACTCTTTTGTTTTCGTCTGTAATTACTGCTCTGTTTCCCATAGTTATCCTTCCTTTCTTAATTAAAATACTGTTACTTCTATATCTCTTGTGTCAAGATAATACATTGCTAAAAATACATCTTTAATTTTAGGATATTGTCTACCATAAAAGTTTTTCCTATCATTATTTACAAACATAATTAATGCCTTATCGTTTGCTATCTGTATATCATCCTCGTTTGATGTGTCGGAATAATGCAATAAGTATTTATATTTCATGATTACCCCCTAATATGATTTAGTATTCTCGGCAAGTCTCTTACCATTACCGCCTATACTTTTACAACAGTTAACCCATACTTTATCATGATGATGATGTACGCCAGCGATTGCATGGGCTATCTCATGGAGTACAGTTAACTCTATATGATTTCTATTATCCATATTGGCCTTGAGATACTTTGTATTGTATATAAACTTTATGCGTACTGGCTTACCTATTAAATTATCCTGACATGTAGTTGCTAACGCTGAGCGTTTACGATTACTAAATGCTACTGTGTAATTTTGAGTTACAAAATCCTTTGAAAATTTTCTGGTAGTATCGTTGATAAATTTTACTACATCGTTGAATTCTTTAAACATTTTCAGCCTCACTTTCCTTTGGGTACCATATACCCGTATTAATATCCAGTTCATAATCATCTGAGAATTGCCAGTCTAACCAGCTATCTGTCATTGCTTCGTTACTTCCCATAGTGTCCCTCACTTTCTTGTTTTAGTGTTTTATAAATAATACATTGCTACATGTCAGACACTTTGTACAGTTACCCATACATGTTAGCTTATTATCACTATGACCGTATCCGCATATAGTGTATTCTTTACCTTGTGCCTCTAGTGTTTTAGTTATGTCTTCTAAATAATCTAAGTCGCCATAGTTCAAATGTTTATCGTCAACTAATGATTTTACGATATTAAAATTGTCATAACATTTATTAATTTTATCTATTACTTCATTACTATACACTTTTGTATAAGTATAAAATTTTATATCCTCATTATTTACTATAATTTCTTGCCATAGTCTATAATAATCATCGCTAAAAAAGTCACCGCTTGCGTGTATCCTAACAACTGGCAACTTATACATAAGAGCATGACGTCTTAATTCTGTATTAATATAATTTACAAAATAATAATGTTTTTTACTATCGCTCAAAGCTTGTTTTATTATCTCATAATGGAAAGCTCTCATAACCCTAGTATTTTTATACATACGTTCAGCTTTTATTGCATAGCAATCTTTACATTTATACTTGCATGTAATAATACTTGGTAAGTCCCAAATGGCTACATTGCTACCTAATTTTAAGTTGCCATATCTTAACAATTGCGGCGTGTAGTTTTTTGCATAAAATTCTTTTGCAAGTTCTTTTGCTTGCTTAATCTCCATATCTTTATAATATAGATTTTTAGAGTAATTATTCATTATTTACCCTCCTTTACTTTATAAGCTCTATAAGCAAGGCATACAATAAAATTTTATTATATGCCCTGTACTATAAAACTCGTTACATTGCGCCATCAAGTGTTACAAATCCATTGTACTAGCGCCTTCAAATTATAGCCCGGGTGTAAACCATCGTATAACTTGCTGATACAACCCTCACGGTCGTCTGCACGGTATCAGACCGGCAGCCCACCACTATACCATATTGGTATAGATTTTTAGATTTTATATTATAACTTTTGGTTATAGTATATGGGTGTTATCTACTACCCTATTAAGTTTTTCGTAACATTACAAAAATTGTTTTTAATATCTTCTTTTATACCGGTGAATTATTTTTTTAAATATCCGGTTTTTAATTTTCGTAACACACTCATTATAAACCGGAATTTTTTAAAAGTCAAGTATTTATTTTAAAAATCATTCTAAAGTATTAGATAATAGTTTTTATAATACTAAAGTATTAGAAAGAATTCTTTTCTTTTTTATATTAAATAAAGTAATATATTTTTCTTTTCTTATTATATATAAACATATATTAAATATAATAGTAAATAGATGTTACTATATATAAGTAACATCTATTTATATATACCGCCAGTATATATATAAACATATATTAAATAAAGTTTATAATATAGTGTAGGTAATTATATACTATACTATTATAACATATATTAAATAATAATAGGGGCATAGCCCTCCCCGGAGGGTAGGTATAAGTAATCTTTTTTGTATAGAGGGGATTAATCCCCTTATAACTATAAGTCACTACCTACCTAGACAATACTAATATCACCGTAAATAGATTTAATATATCAATATTAAACATACTATATTTCATTAGGATTGGATAGGTAGGTATGAGAGGTTGCACCTCTCTATTTACTAAAGTAAATTAAAATATTAAATCTAAGACCACTAGCATCAATTTTAAGAATGGGTAAATTGTCTTTAGGTATAAGTTTATATCTTCAAACTAAACTCTCAATATAGAGGCTTCTAGATACCTTAAATTGAATTTATTTAAAATATCCTATATTTATGGGATGTATTTTTAGTACCTAATATGTTATAATGGTAATAGAAGTGGAAGAAGTTAGGAGAGAGATTTATGATTAATAGAAGTCTGCCTGATGTAGATTTACTCTACATACATTGGGTTAATTCAGGATGTCCGAATAGAAATAAATTGAGAGAGGATAGAGATAGGTTACCTGTCTCTCTTTCTTTATATGAGGGATTACTTCCTTACTTCACTAGCCTAAGAGATGAACCTTTAGTTAATGAGATAGATGAGGCTAAAAGAGAAGAGAGAAGTATTGTAGTTACATCTGACTGGCATGTACCTTTCCAAGATAAAGAAGCTCTTAAGTTATTCCTTAACTTCCTATATGAATATCAACCCGATGAACTTATACTTAACGGTAATATAAATGATATGACATCGTTTAGTGCCCATCCTAGGATTAGAGATTTAGCTAACGTATTCCATGATGGTAAAAATGAGAGGGAAGAATGGTTAACTATTGCCCATTTATTACGCCAGATATTACCGGATAGTAAAATTATTTATATTGGTAGCCAATGCCATGAAGGATGGCTTGACGCCTGGGTGCAATCATCGCCTATACTTGTAGAAGATTATAACTATACACTTCCTGGTTGGTTAAAACTTGATGATTTTGGTATAGAGTATGAACCAGAGGTATATGATGTACTGGGTAATAAAGAACTACTAATAACTCATGGTACAGTAGCTAGATCTAAAGGTGGTAATAGCGCATACGCTACAATGGAGATGGAGGGAACCTCAATTATCCAAGGTCATACCCATAGGCTAGCCCAAGTGTTCAAGACTACTTCTATAGGAGAGACGGTAGCGGTAGAGAGCGGATGCCTATGCCAGAGAGAGCCATGGTACCATCTAAAGGGCAGAAGGCTAATGATGGATTGGCAGCAAGGTTTTGTATTGGTAAATACCAATGGAAATTCTTTTAGTACGCAATGTATACCTATAATAAGAGATGGTGAAGATAAACCATATTTCTGGATAGGTAAAGAATTATATAAATAGGTTACGGTAAAAGGTAGGCGAATTAGTCTCCTCCTTTCTTTTAATATCAATAGCTTGTAGGTCTGCCTACCTACCTTACAAGCCGGAGGAGTAAATGCTTTATAGCGAATGTGATGAGCAACAGCAAAAGTTTATAGATAAATACTTAACTACTTTAGATCCGACACTCTCAGCAATAGAGGGCGGTTACGATAGAAAGAACGCAAATAGAATTGGTTTACAATTACTGAGTGATGACGGAATTAAAGAGGCAATTAAAGAACGTAGATCAGAATTAAATGCAATGCAGGATGCAATGGAATTTACCAAAGAAGACCTGATGCGCATCTACTGGGATATGTTCAATAATGCAAATAAAAAAGGTAAACTTGCTGATGCAAGGGCTATATTAAGTGACATAGCAAACTATAATGGCGTTAAACCAGATGAGGTTAAAAAGGAAATAGCGGTATTGCAGTTTAACCTTGATGGCGATAAGATTTAACGAGATAGTTACTATTCGTCGTGACATCTATGTGCTTATAATAGCAACAATGTCAATAGGGCAACATCTTCTATATGGGTGAGCATATAGCGTAGCCATCTAGCGGTATTAGATGGGGTTGTAGCAGATAACCTACTGCTACTATATAAAGGATGAGCTAGCGGTGAAGCCTTAACTCGACGAAAGAGAGTAGTGGGTTCGACTCCCACATCCTTATCTTAGTGTAACGAGGCGAGGCTATAGGACCGAACTGATAAATCGGTATCCTACCTAAAATGACCTCGGGAGCGAAGTTGCGCAATAGTAACTCCCCACAGTTTATAGATAGTTCTGGCGGTTGTGTTAAAAACTATCTGCCTTTTTAGGCAAAGGAGGAATGGTGGATAAATTTAAACATTGTTTATATTTTACATTTGTGCTTATGCCACTATTCTATTTCTGTGGTCTATCTGTTATTATTATTGATAATTTACGTATCAATAATAATCAATTCTTAGTAAGTAAGTTTAAAACTAAAAAGCAAATAGATAAAGAAAAGTTTAAAAAGTTTATGAATAGAGTTTGTAAGTAGGAGACGATGAGTTATAGATATGAATTACTACCAGCCCAAAAAGAATTTCTTGAGTTGGGTAATCATGATAGTGATATAGATGTTGCTCTTTACCAAGGTGGATATGGTAGTGGAAAGACGTTTTCAGGCTCATTGCTTGGAATTATATTAGCACTAAAATACCCAGGTATAAAAGGTCTGGTGGGTGCACAAACACTTATCCTAGTTAGAGATACTACCTTAGTTAGTTACTTTGAACATCTTGATAGGATGGGACTACAAGCTGGAGTAGATTATAACTACTTAAAAGCAGAAAGCAAAATAGTATTCTCTAATAAATCCGAGATACTATTCCGTCACTTAGAGGAACCAGATAAACTTAAATCCTTAAACTTAGGATTTGTAGAGTTGGAAGAAATGTCAGATATACCTAGAGCTACATTTGATATGCTCTTAGGTAGGTTAAGACAAGCTAAGAAGGAAAGCTGGGGACCTAATTTTAAATATAGACTATTTGGTCATACCAACCCACAGGAGACAAAGGGTTGGATATACGAATATTTCGTAGAGCATAAACCAGATAACTACCGGAGGATAATAGCTCCTACAACGGAAAATGCAAAGAACCTTCCAAAAGGTTTCATAGAATCAATGCGTGAGAGATATTCAGAGGAATATTTTAAGCGCAATGTACTTGGGGAGGATATGGACTTCGTATCCGGTCTGGCTACCAAAGGATTTAATAGAACCGACAATATCTCTGAAGTCATAGAGATAGATAGGAGTAAACCGTTATATGTTACTTGTGACTTTAATACTGATCCTATGTGCTGGTTTCTTGTTCAGCACTATAATGGCAACATATATATTCTTTATGAGCTCGTTGAAAACTACACCGACACTTTCCATATGTCCCAAATACTTGGGGAGTTATTACTTGATACTGGGTTTAAAGAACACGAAATAATAATAACTGGTGATAATTCAGGTAGATACGAGAAGACAACAGGCAGTGACTTTAAGATAATGAGAGCCGAGTTGTTGAAAATGGGATTTACCAATTTAAAGTTTGACGTAGGTAAATCTAACCCACCTATAACTTATAGGTATAACTGCTGGAATAGAATGATGAGGGATGAGTTCGGAAATCCTCACATCTTCATTCATCCGGATTGTAAATACTTAATTTATGATATAGAGAATTTGGTTCAAGAAGAAGGCACTGGCAAGCCAAAGAAGCCTACTACTTACCAAATTAAGAATGATCCTAAGGCTAAATATTTAACGCACCCTACAGACGCATGTGGGTATATAGCCGTAAAATATTATCCTATTAAGAAAGAGGAGTCACCTACATCTACCTACCAAGGTGTGAGGAAAGACGTATTTGGTAGGAACAAATATGAATACAAGATGGGACTGCGATGAGATTTTATTACTACAAAGACAATAATAAAAAGGAAATCAGAAAGATAGACAGAGATAACATCTGTCAAGATATTAACGATAAAGCTAAACAATGGGCTGAGGATGTTGAGGAAGTAAGGCAAGACTACGAACGTGTAGTAAGAGAAATATATCCCAGCGCTAACGAATATAAAGCAGAAGTAAAACTTATACCAGATGTATACGAACAAAGACAGTCGCTAAGGGCTAATATATTTAAAGCTACATACCAGAACTATGACGGTATGTTTGATATACAAGGTCTTGATGAGCAGTCTCATGATATGTCTGCAATGTTAAAGTCAGCCTTAGTTTACGACTGCTATAAGATAGATTTACAGTCTACACTTGATAAGATACTTGATGACTATATGGATAAGGGTGAGGCAGCATGGTTCACTCACTGGACACAAAAGGTAGAACAAAAGAGATATCAAGCAGAAGAACCTATATTTGGAGTAGATGAATTAGGTCACCCTCTAGTTACTGGTATTGAATATGTAAATAGGGTACAGGACGAGATAGTATATGAGGGTGCCGATGTAGATAGAATAGATCCTCTTAACCTATTCTTTGATAAATCTCAGAAAAACCATTGGCAATCATGTGGTAAGATATACAGAGAATTTGTACCTTTAAGTTACGTGCTATCTAATAAAGATTATAAATTAACACGTGATGAAATAGCAGATTTAAAAGAAATGGTAGAGCAGAGCAATCGCACACAAATCAATGATTACTCAGATGATTATCATGATATTAATACTAAGGTTATTGGCTCTACAGTTGAGGTGATGGAATATTATGGTGATTATATTATCCCTTCTAACGGTGACGTCGCTCGTAATGTTATTATTGTCGTCATTGCTGGAAAATATCTAGCAAAACTAGATGAAAGCCAATATCCTGTATGTCCTATAGGATATACATGTTATAACGAGAGACCTGATAGCTTACGTGGACAAACTCCGTTAAAACCAGCGTTACTTCTTAATGAATTAGAAAATAAATGTATAGACCTTACAATGGAGAGTTGGTTACTTGCAGTCAATCCTCCAGTAATGGCTCAGAAGGGCATTATAAATCAAGGTATTATATGGGAGCCGGGTGGCGTAGTAGAATACTCTAGTGACGAATTAAATGACGTTAGAATGCCACAGCCAATGAACTTCTCTGCTGGTCTTAGGGGTTTTGACTTTGAAGACTTCTTCAAGAGAAAAATGGAAGGTGCTACCGGTGTAAGTCCATATATGCAAGGAACAGGAGGTACGGGCGGTGTTAGAACGGCTAGTGAATCTACATATATATATTCAGGTCAAACTACACGACTTTCTAGAGAAGCTTATTTATTCTCCCATAACGTAGTTGTACCTATTATATGGGCTATATATAAACTTAAGAAAGAATACCAGACAGTAGATGACGTGGTTCCGGTGGTTAAAGATGGTATTAAGGATTTCTATAACGTAACGGAACAGGCTCGCAATGGTCATTATGTCTTTATGATTGGTAATGCTCAGACAAGCGTAGAGCGTGAGGCTTCGGTACAGAAATTATTCCAATTAATGGGGGCTCCAGCATTCCAATCTATAGTACAGAGACCAGAGTTCCCTGCTGCCGATTTCTTTACTTGGGTACTCAACGAATTAAATTACAGAGAAATAAACACATTATCTCGCTCATTAGGTTTACGAGGTGCTATAAGACAAGAGGCTAATGCCAGGGGGATACCTGAAGGCAAAGTTGGTCAATACGTAAATGATATGGAAAGAGGTATTACTGGTGCTATACCGGAATTCGCTAATATGCTAGAAATGCAACAGGCGAGTGGTCAAATACCCATTCCTAAAGAAGTGAGACAAGAAGTACAAGCACAAATAGATGGAGGATTAGTTAGATGAGTGATGTTGTAAGTTACATTGACAGCAACAAAAAGAAGAGAGAAAAAGTTGCTAAGATGGATCCAGAAACTAAAAAGCAAGCACTAGATGCAAAAGAGAAATTTGAAAAATTCAGAAAGCTTTGCGACACGCAGGAATGGAAAGACTGTAGGGATTTTATTAAAGATGAAATCTATCAAGGTCTTAGTTTATCACCTGGTGAACCTGGTGTTGGTGACTGGTGGTTGAAGTATTCCTGGGGGCTTAAATGCTTTATAGAGAGAGCAGAGTCACACGCAAAGAAATATGATGATGCTATAAAATTTTTAAGTGAACAAAATTAGGAGGTTTAAATGGCAGAAGAAGTTATTACAACGGCTCCTAGCGAAACTCAGACGACTACTACAGTTGCTGAAGAAAATACCGCAGCAAGCCAAGACGCACAGACCGACACCCAAGAAACTGCTGATGGGAATGGTGCTGTAGAAAATAATAACACAGAGCAAGTAGAAGGTGAACAAACAACTGAAAGTACAGAACAACCTACGGTTGAACAGCTACAGGCTAAAATCAAAGAGTATGAAATTAGAGATGAAGAGGAAAGAAAGCTGAGAGAAACCCTCGGTATACAAGATGTTGACCAGCAAACATTCAATTTAATGAATATGGATCAGCAGATTGTTAATATGGGTAAACAGCAATACCTTAGACTATGTAATGAGTATGGTGTTGATGCAGATCCGGCTAAGATAGATGCTTCGGTTAAGGCTCTTAAAGAAACAGATCCGGCAAAAGGATATGAGTTTGAAAGAAGATTTGAACAGCTCGGTAGTCAGGTAGTAGGTAAGAGACAGGCAATCCAGCAACAGAATGCCTATTATGAAGTATCAAAATTTCAGAATGATTATAATCAGATACTTAATGCGTCTCCTGCATTAACAAATATTATGTCACAATATGTTCAGACATATGGGACTTCTCCAAATATGTATGGTCAATTGCATAATATTATGGATATAGTTTTACCGTTATATCAAGAGGCATATAACGCTGGTAAAACAATTGCTTTGCAAGATAAAGCTAAAAACGACACATCTGCCGTTCAGGGTGGTGTAGCAACTCAGAATACTCAGACTTATACTGGTAGCGGGCAAGTATTTACTAGAGACCAAATCAGAAGAATGAGTCCTGATGAGTTTGCTAAATACGAAAAGGCAATAGAACAACAGATGCTTGAAGGAAAAATACAATAGAAAGGAAATAATTAAAATGACTGCTGAAGAATTAAGAAAAATTGATGGCGGTGTTATCGGTAATTTCTCAACTAAAGAATGTGTAGTCGACTTAGCTGTAGACTCAGCTTTGGCTGCTACTGGTAGCAACCTGCTCGGTTTCAGAATACCTAAAGGACACTTTGTAGTTGGAGCATTCATTCAGAATATCGCTGATGACTTGGCATCTTCTGGATCCGCTACTCTTGGTGTTACAGTTGGATCAACTGCTGTACTTGCTGCTACAGGAAAGGCTGATATCAAAGGTGCTGGTAAATGCACAATCGCTACTGCTCCTGTATGCATGACGTCGGACGCTGAAGTTAAATTGGTTGTCGGCACGGCTGCTTGTACTGCTGGTAAACTTAAAATCGGTGTAATCTACGCAT
>Ga0265301_10001284_pt1 | contig 33668 bp, 59 predicted proteins | sample AusTroGonzalo_MG_2_FD_193488 | JGI IMG/M metagenome (GOLD analysis project Ga0265301, IMG submission 193488) | Bovine rumen microbial communities from tropical cattle in Woodstock, Queensland, Australia - Gonzalo_04 | ecosystem: Host-associated > Mammals > Digestive system > Stomach > Rumen ... | reverse complement strand
CCTCAAAACACAAAAAATTCAAAAATCTACGGATTTTTGGAAAAAAAGAGGTGAAATGAGATGAAAAAGAATGAAAAAAACCTTAAAAGCATCGAAGAATTGAGAAGTATGGCCAAAGAGTATGGAGTTTTAGATAATCCGTTGTTCGAAACAACGTTAACTAGGTACGAAACGCAAATTCAAATTTTGGACGAGCTTAAAAAGGCGATTGACGACGATGAAGTTCTTGTCTTTAAGGAGTATGTTAAAGGAAGAGCTAATGTTGCAACACATCCTGCAATAACTGAGTATAATAGGACAACGGATTCCGCAAATAAAACAGTTGCCACATTAATGAAGATTATAAAAGGACTTGAAATCAGCGGAAGTGATAACGATGATGACCCTTTATTGAATGCATTAAATGGTAGTGATGGCAATGAATAAGGCGTACGAGTATTGTAAAAATAATTATAGAAAAAAGACAACACCCAAATTTGTAAAATTACAGATGAGGGACTTTATGAATGTTTATGAGGGAAAAAACAAAAAGTACATAATAAGCGAAAAAAAAGTAAAGCAAGTTGAGAATATCTTAAAGCTGTTGATAATGCCGAAAGGATTAAGGGCAGGTGAAAGCCTTTATGACTGCACGGTTGGTTATCAATGGCTTTTTTATATTGCGATTCTATGTGTAGTACACAGAGATAATCCAGAAAAGCGAAGATATGAAACAGGAGTATTGGAAATATGCAGAAAGAATTTTAAGACTTTCACTATAGGCACAATTTTCATTATCTTGTTTTTAACCGAACCTAATTTTAGCAAGTTTTTTAGTGTCGCACCTGACGGAGCATTAAGTAAGCAAATTAGAGAAGCAATTAGCGAAATAATAAAAAGTAGTCCATTGGTATATGAATTTAAGAATAAAAAGAGATTTAAGATACTAAGGGATTATATATTATTCAATTCAAAACAAAGTACATATATACCTTTATCTTTCAGCACAAGTAGAATGGATGGAAGAATGCCGAATGCTTGGATATGTGATGAAGCTGGAGCGTTAACAACCAACTATCCTATTGAAGCAATGCAAAAAGGTCAAATCGGCGTAAAAAATAAACTTGGTTTCGTAATATCTACAAAATATACGACAATAGATAATCCACTTGAAGATGAAGTTGAATATTCTAAAAAAGTTTTGACAGGACTAGAAAAGGATGATACTAGATTCTCACTACTATATGAGCCTGACAATACAAAGGATTGGGAAACAGATGACTTAATACTAAAACAATCGAATCCTGTTGCGTTGGAAATTCCAGAAATATGGGAAGATTTAGTTAAGCAAAGGGCATTAGCAATAGCGGTAGAGAATAAAAGGGAAGAGTTTGTCACAAAGAACTGCAACATCATTTATCAAGGCGTTGGTACAGAAACTTATATAGATGTCAAAGATGTTCAGGCTTGTAAAGTTGCAAAAATCAACTGGACAGGCCGAATCGTATATATAGGACTAGACCTTGCTGAAACCAATGATAATACATCCGTTTCGATGGTGGCATATGATGATGAGGAAGAAAAAATCCTAGCTGAAAGCTGGGCGTTTATTCCATCGGAACGTGTAGAAGAAAAGTCAAATTATGAGAAAGTAAATTATAAAGAACTTATAAAAACAGGGAAAGTAATTGCCTGTGGTGATAGAGTTGTAGATTATAACGTAGTAGAAAAATTTATTATGCAGATAGAGGAAAAATATGGCGTTCAGATTCAAGCGATTGGTTACGATAGGCGAAATTGTTTGTCGACAGCCCAGAAGCTTGAAAAAGAGGGCTATAACTGTGTAGAAGTATTACAGCATTCAAGGGTGCTTCACTCACCAACTAAACTTTTGAAAGAAAAGATTCTAGAGGGTAAATTCAAATATTGCAACAATAAGCTGTACGAAATAAACTTTCAAAATTCAAAATGTACTTATGATACTAACAAGAATATGTACGTAAATAAGAAAAAATCAAAAGGAAAAGTGGATATGGTGTTTAGTACACTAGATGCATGTTATTTATTGGAACAAGATGCAATACTTAACCAAATGGACTTTACTGCACAAGTTATCTAGAAAAGAGGTGAAACGATGGGATTTATAGATAAATTAAAAAGAGTATTCAAGAATGAAACGAATGATATGGATGTGCTATTAAAGGCTTTTCTTCAAAAGGATGAGTTGACAAGAGAAAAGGCCTTAATGTTGCCCAATGTAAGTAGTGATGTTGATTTTATTGCAAGTAGCATAGCTTGTATGCCTGTAAAACTATATAAGATTGATAAGAAAGGTAAAACAGAAGAAGTCAAGAGCGATACAAGAATAAAACTACTAAATAGTGGTACTGGTGATACATTAAATAGTTTTCAATTCAAAAAGGCTATTGTTGAAGATTACCTACTAGGAAAAGGCGGATATGCGTTTATTAAGAAATTAGGAAACACAGTACAAAGCCTGCATTACGTTAAGGACACTCAAGTTACAATTTATAAAAATACAGACCCTGTGTTCAAAAGCGTTGAGTTTGAAATCAATGGCAAAAGATATAAGGATTACGAAATAATTAGAGTTTTACGTAATACAAAAGACGGAGCAAGTGGAGAGGGAGTTGTTGTTGAAATAAACAAGGCTCTTGAAACAGTATATAGAATGCTGTTGTACCAATTAAACTTAGTTAAGAATGGTGGTAACAAAAAAGGTTTTCTTCAATCCGATAAACGACTTGGACAAGATGAAATTGATAGCCTTAAAGAAGCTTGGAAAAAGCTGTATGCCAACAATGAAGATAATATTGTAATTCTGAATAATGGTTTGAAATTCCAAGAAAGTTCAAATTCGTCTGTTGAAATGCAACTTTCACAAAACAAGAAACTACTTGAGGATGATATAGACAAAGTATTTCATATCGATAAAGATTTTAGTCTAACATTCAAAAAAGCAATTCTTCCAGTTGTAAAAGCTTTTGAAAGTGCATTAAATGACGTTCTATTACTTGAAAAAGAAAAAGATAAAAAGTTTTTTATGTTTGATACACATTCAATAACAGAAGCAACATTAAAGGAAAGATATGAAGCCTATAAAGTTGCAAAAGAAACAGGCTTCTTAACAATTAATGAAATAAGACAAGATGATAACCGAAATGAAATTGATGGCCTTGATGTTGTGAATATGTCATTAGGAAGTGTTTTATATGATGTCAAAAAGAAATCATATTTCACGCCGAATACTGGCGAAGTTCAATCCGGTTCTGATGATGAGATAAAAGAAGATGATGATGAACCTGATGAAAATAATGAAGAGGAAAGAGGTGAGAATGGTGAACAAGATGAAATACTTCAAGAATCTGGCCAATAATGGAGCGGACTTTTATGTTTATGGCGAAATTGTTGATGAGAAAGAGGCAGACTGGTGGACTGGTGAAGTAAGCAAGACTGCTGTTGATACCCTAGACTTCAAAAATGAACTTGATGAATTAGAAAAAAATGGAGTAACGGACTTGAATATTTATATAAACAGTCCGGGTGGTTCAGTTTTTGCAAGTTCAACAATCGTTTCAATGTTGAAAAGATTCAAAGAAAAAAACGGTGCAAAGATACACAGCTTTATAGATGGCCTCTGTGCCAGTGCCTCGACGTATCTTGCAATGGTGGCTGATGACATCAATATATATAAGAATTCTATAATGATGATACATAAGCCAATGACAATATCAATTGGAAACAGTATTGATTTACAAAAAGATATTGATAGGTTAGATATGATTGAAAATAATATGATGATACCTATGTATATGGAAAAATCTAAGGTTTCAGAAGATGAGGTTAAATCCTTAATTGAAAATGAAACTTGGTTTAATGGGAATGTTGCTGATGAGAATTTTATCGGCAACTTTTTTAATGCCAATTTAATTGACGAGGAAAAAACTGTTCCAATGAACTTCTCGAAAGAGATGTTTAGAAATTACAAGAATGTTCCATCAATTCTAAAAAACAGAGTTGTTGATGAACATAAAAAAGAAGAAGTCAAGGAAGTTATTGACTATTCAAAGTACGAAAAAATTTTAAAAAATTTTAAGGAGGATAAGTGATATGAAAGAAAAAGAACTAATTGAAAAGAGAAATGAGAATATTGAAAGAATGAATACAATTCTTAATACTGCAAAGGCAGAGAATAGAATTGTAACAGATGCAGAAAGTACAGAATTTGAAGCATTAAGCAATGAAACATCAAGAATTGATAATATGCTTCAAATGCAAAAAGATTTAGAAAATAAAAGTATTTTAGAGGTAGCGGACGAAAGAGAACTATCAAAAGCTGAAAAAGACTACAAGTCTTTTGATAATTATATTAGACATGCTGTAACCAATACTGGCGAAATGACAAAGGGAAATAATGGATATGTTATTCCTCAGACAATCGCAGATACGATCGTCAAGAAAATGTATAATGTTTCTCCAATTCTTGCAAAAGCAAGAAAATTTCATGCGAAAGGTAAATTGATAATTCCAACAATTGATGGGAAATATACAGTAGCATGGGCTACTGAATTTTCAGCTTTATCAAGTCAAACAAAAGACTTTGGCAAGGTGGAATTAAATGGTTTCCTTGCTGGTGCATTAGTTTTAATTAGCGAAAGCTTAATTAATAATGCAGATGTTGATATTGTTGATATTGTAACAACAAACATGGCGGAAAGCATTGGAATGTTTATCGAGTTAAAGGCAATCAATGGAGAATCTTCATACTGTAATGGTATTGTTAGAGGTCTTAATTCTGCACAAAAGGTAACTGCTTCGTCTGCAACAGCTGTAACATCAGATGAAGTTGTAAAATTATTGTCAAAGGTTCATTCACAATATAGAAAAGATTCTATTTTTATCGTTGCACCGGGAACACTTGAAGCATTAAGATTATTAAAAGGTACAGACGGACATTATTTACTAAATGATGATATTTCGTCTGCATTCGGTCACACCTTACTTGGATATCCAGTATATGAATCAGACAATATGCCAGCAATGACAACAGGTAATATGTCGATTATTTTCGGAAATATGGACTGCTTAGGAATTAAGATTTCTGAAGATATTGATGTGAAAGTATTAAATGAATTATATGCAACTCAACACGCTGTAGGTGTATGTGGATATGTTGAGTTCGACTCAGACGTTATTGCACAACAAGGTATTGCAGGACTTGTTCAAGCTTAATGTGAGGTGAGAATATGAAAAAATATAGAGCTTTGGTTGGTTTCGCTGGCTCTATTTTATCGATGTACGCTGGAGAGGTTAAAGAAATTAGTGATAATGTAGCCGATGAGTTTATAAAAATCGGCTACATTGTTCCGATATCAGATTCCGAAGAAAGTGATATGGATAATGTTGCAGGCGAAACTGAAAAAAATAAGAATGATGAAGAAAATAATAGCGAAAATACGGATATTGAAGATACAGAGAATAAAGAGAAAAGCAAAACAAAAAATACTACCAAAAGGAGGGAAAAATAAATGGCTAAAAACGTAAGAGTCTTGAAACCATTTACAGTACGTGATGCTGAAACTGGCATAAATACAAGCTATCAAGGTAATCAAATTGTAACTGGCGTGGCAGATGCAACTGCTTCTGCATGGATAAGTGCTGGTTTTGTAGAAGAATATACGTTACTTACACCTACTGGTAAAAAAACAATCTCCGCAAATGGGGATAATATTGATGTTAAAGAATATGCAACGGTAAAGGTTAATGTAACTTAAGAGGTGGTATTATGAAAAAAGTAACAAAAGTAAGCGAAATTGATGTAAACGCTGTTGCTGATTATATTAGACTTTCAGAAGTCTCACAAGATGATATGAATACCATTGAAACAATAATAGAAGTAGCAAAGGCATTTATATGTAAATATACAGGTCTTGGTATAAATGATTTAGATAAGCACAGCGATTTTATAATTGTCGTGCTGATTCTATGTCAAGATATGTATGATAATAGAAGTTTGATTGTGGATAATACCAACATGAACAAAGTTGTTACTACTATACTTGATTTGCATTCTACCAATTTGTTGCCATCGGTGGGTGATGATGATGATTAATGCAGGAAAATATAATAAGCGAATAACTATTTTTAGGGAAGTTGATGATAAGACAGAAAATGGATTCTTTGAACCTAAGCAAGAAATCGTATTAAATACGTATGCTAGCGTTAAAACCACAAAAGGTTTTACGCTCATAGCTAATAATAGTGATTTCGAGAAAGCATATACTAATTTTACAATCAGATTTCCTAAAACACCGATAGAACGTCATTATAAGATAAGATTCAATAACAAGATATATTCAATAGAGTATTTGAACAATATTGATGAAAATAATGTTGAACTTGAAATTCAAGCGAAAGAAGTGAGGTCAGATGGCTAAATTCAAGGCTATGCTTCCACTTGAAGAAATGAAACAATTGGATTATCTGGAAAAGAATGCAGAGAAAATGATGGGTGAAATGACTGAAGCTGGTGCAAAAAGAGTACGTGATAATATACAGATAAATATGAGGCGAGCTTTTAAGGATAGTAGTTCACTTGAAGAATATTTAATTGTGACAAAGGTATATAAAAATAGCAAGGGTGCAATTGGTAATAAGGTGGGTTTTGTTGGTTATAAACCATTGAAAAGCCGGTAAGCCATATACATTACGAAAAAAGGCAAGAGGTGGCAACAAGAAGTATGAATATAACTATGGTGGAGTTCCAGTACCTCTAATTGTAATTGCACGTGAATACGGTACTAGTAGAGGGGAAGCGAAAAAACCATTTATTAGACCTGCATTCAAGAAAGCTATGATTGAAGAAGAAATGTTGAAAATTCAAAAAAAGTATATTAAGGATGATGGAAATGAATAATGAGATTGAAATAATGTTTAAGAGATTTATAGTTCCAGTAAGTTATCTTAAATATACTGGGAATGAAAAAGCATATATAACATATCAGGAAATCCAAACAAATGATGAATTTGATGCGGAAGATGATATGCAATATATAAAGCACGTCTATGACTTTGATGTATACAGTAAAACTGACTATACAAAAGTAGTAAAAGAATTAAAGAAAATGCTAAAAGATAATGGCTGGACATGGTTACCAGATAATTCTAGTAGTGATATGTACGAGAATGATACTGGTTACTATCATAAGACACTATGTTTTAGTAAAAATGAGTATATAGGAGGGTAATAAGATATGGCAAAAATAGGGTTAAATAATTTTTGGTATTCAATACTAGCATCGGAAAGTTCGGCTGGAGTTCCAACATATAGTGGACCGCAAACTCCGGGAAAAGCAGTTGAATGTTCTGTTGATGCGGAGTTTAATGATGCAGAATTGTACGCAGAAGATGGATTGGCCGAATCAGATAAAAGCTTCAAAAAGGCAACCGTTAATATTACAGTAGATAGAGATGACCTACAAACGAAAGCGGATTTGTTAGGTCATACATTATCATCAGGAGAATTAAAGTCTAATAGTGAAGATGTTGCACCTTATGTCGGAATTGGCAGAGTTGTAACAATGATTGTTGGTGGCGTTAAAAAGTATATTGGAAAAGTAATATATAAAGTCAAATTTGCAGAGCCACAAGAATCAGAAAAAACAAAAGGAGATAGTACAGAATTTGGTACTACTCAATATAGCGGTACAGCTTCAACACTTGCTAATGGTGATTGGAAAACAGAGAAAGCATTTGATGATAAGCAAGATGCCATTGACTATGTTAAAGGTCTTCTTGCATCTTCATCAAATTCATCACAAACTTAATTTTAATGGAGAGATAGAAAATATAGTATCTCTCCACTTTTTTTATATAAAGAGGAGGAAAAAACAATGAAAAACGAAAATGAGATAAAAGAAATGAGTGAGGTTTTTCAGTATAAAAATAAGGAGTATCTAGTAGTTTTTAACTTAAATGTTCTTAAATGTATTCAGGATAAGTATGGTTCTTTCGACAAATGGCAAGGTTTAATATTTCCAACGGATAAAAAGAAAGAGTGCAATATTGAAGCTCTATTGTTTGGATTTACCGAAGCGGTAAATGAAGGTATTGATATTCAAAATGAAGAAAAAAACGAGAATAATCCTTTTATAACGGAAAAATACGTTGGCAGAATGTTTACCGAACTCGGGTTGCAAGCAATGCAAGAAAAGCTATTAAAAGCAGTTAAAAAGAGCGTTGATAATAAAAATGATAAATCAAAAAACTAATTATCCACGATGATGGCGAAGAAACAGTATTCGACTTCACGTGGATATTTTTAATTGGTAGGACAAAACTGAATTTAACAAATAAAGAAATTGGTAGGCTTGGCATTAGCGAGTTTAGTTATATGTATCAGCTCTATAAAAATATGTTTGACTATGAACTGGCTCTTTTGTTGGAGAGAAAAACCTATGCACAAGCAGAAGAAGAACATATGAGAAAAGAATTGTGGGATTAAAACTCCTAGAAAGGAGGATATATGAGCTTCGGTGGAAAAGTCGAACTTCAAGGTGAAACAGAGTATCGAAGAGCATTGAGTGAAATAAATCAAGCTTTAAGAGAGCAAAAGTCAGAACTACAGGCTGTATCGTCATCTTATGACAAAGAGGATAATTCTGCAAAAGCGGTAAAAGATCGTACCAAAGAATTAAATCAATATATAGATGTGCAAAAAGAAAAGCTAAAATTACTTCAAGATAGATATAAAGAAGTTTCTAAAGAAGAGGGAGATAATAGCCAAGAATTATCTAAATTAAGGACAGAGATGAACAATACTAAGACATCTATTAATCAGGCATCAAACGAGATTAAAAGGATGTCAGAAAACTCTCATGGACTAAAAGATGCGTTAGGTAAGGTTGGCGATGGTCTTAAAAATGTAGGTAAGGTTGTTGGCGTTGCGTTATCAGCTCTTGGAGCTGGTGCGGTTGCAATTGGTAAACAAGCTATTGAAAGCTATGCACAATATGAACAGCTCGTTGGTGGTGTTGAAACACTATTCAAAGATAGTGCTGGAACAGTAGAAGAATACGCAAACAACGCTTATAAAACGGCTGGGCTGTCAGCCAATCAGTATATGGAAACAGTAACATCATTTTCAGCTAGTTTATTACAAAGTTTGAATGGTGATACAGCAAAATCAGCAGAAATAGCAGATATGGCCATTACTGACATGGCAGATAATGCCAATAAAATGGGTACTTCTATGGAAAGCATCCAGTCGGCATATCAGGGTTTTGCTAAACAAAATTATACAATGCTAGATAACTTAAAACTTGGATATGGTGGCACTAAAACCGAAATGGAAAGGCTATTAAAGGATGCAACAGCAATAAGTGGAGTGAAATATGACATAAAAAACCTTAAAGATGTTTATGAAGCAATACACGTTATTCAAGGAGAATTAGGAATTACAGGTACAACGGCTAAAGAGGCCAGCTCGACAATATCTGGTTCTATTTCATCAATGAAATCGGCATGGTCGAATTTATTGACGGGAATTGCAGATGAAAACGCTGATTTCGGAAGCTTAATTAATAATTTTGTTGATAGTATTATGACTGTCGGTGATAACTTAATTCCTAGAATACAACAAACAATTGTAGGATTAGGCCAACTAGTAAGTGGACTATTACAGACGGTTGTACCTGAAATAATTCAAACAATTCCACCAATATTGCAAGAAACATTGCCAATTCTGATTGAAGCATTACAAGGCTTGGTTGAGAGTATTGCACAAACACTTCCAGAAATAGTGCAAATAATTGTTGATGTTATACCACAAATTACGCAATCAATATTAAATATGTTGCCTATGTTGATTGATGTTGGAATACAAATTGTTACAAGTTTGATTACTGGAATCGGAGAAATGTTACCAGAAATAGTACAGCAAATAGTTGATTTGATTCCTCAGATTATAGAGGCGTTAGTTGATGGGATACCATTATTGATTGATGCTTCCATTCAATTCTTTATGGCCATTGTAGAGGCAATACCACAAATAATTGATTCTTTACTAGCAAATTTGGACGAAATTATCGCAACAATTATTAATGGAGTAATTGGAGCAATACCACAGCTGATTGATGGTGCAATTCAATTGTTTATGTCAATATTAGAGGCTATACCTAAAATAATAGAGGCTTTAATTGATAATTTGCCACAAATCATTGATACGATCGTAACGACTTTATTAAATAATCTTCCAGTAATAATCGATGGTGCTATTAAACTATTTATGGGAATAGTTGAGGCTTTACCTCAATTTTTAGTAACTTTAGTTGAGAATCTTCCAAAAATCATTACAACCATCGTAACAACACTATTAAATAATTTGTCAAAGGTTGTAGAGGGAGCATTCAAGCTATTTATGGGTATCGTACAAGCCATACCTAAAATGCTTGTCGAATTGGCAAAGAAGATTCCAGAAATCATATCCACCATCGTAAAAGGTCTTACAAATGGTATTTCTCAAATAGCAGAAGTTGGTAAAAACTTAATAAAAGGACTATGGAATGGCATATCATCCGTAACGGATTGGATTTGGAGCAAAGTTAAAGGATTTGCAAGTGGCATTGTTGATGGTATTAAAGACTTTTTTGGAATACACAGCCCATCAAAGTTATTTGAAGATGAAATTGGTGAGAATCTTGGATTAGGTATTGGTGTTGGTTTTGAAAAGTCGATGGATGACGTTAAAGAACAAATGCAAAGTGCTATTCCTAGAAAATTTGATTATGATATTGAAACAAGTATAAAATCAAAAGGTATGAGAAGTGGTAATCTCCAAATTGATTATCAAAAATTAGGCTTAGCATTAAAAGATGCATTACTTGGTACTGCTGTTGAACTTGATGATGAGGTGCTTGGCAAATTTGTAAATAAAACTGTAATTCAAGAGTTATATGTATGATGAGGGGTGAGAGAATGAGAAATTATATAGTAATTAATAATAAAGACAGTCGTGAACTTAAAGGACTGCTAATATCTTCTCTAGCTCCTATATCTAAGCCACTCCAACGTAACAATATAGAAGAAATAGATGGTAGAGATGGAGATGTTATTACTAAACTAGGTTATAGTGCTTATGATAAAGAAGTCATGATAGGTCTACATGGTAATTATGATGTAGATGAAATTATCAAGTATTTCGATAGCGATGGAATTGTAACATTTTCAAACGAACCTGATAAATATTATAAATTTAGCATATTGGAGCAAATTGACTTTGAAAAACTGGTGCAATTTAAGACGGCTACTGTTATTTTTCACGTGCAACCTTTTAAGTATTCTACATTGGATAATAAAAAGGAATATTCAAGTCCAACAAGTCCGATTTATATTCGCAATAACGGCAACTATTTTTCAAAGCCTATTATGACAATACAAGGAAGTGGCACTATTCATTTAAGCTTAAATGATGTGCAACTATTTATAATTGATTTACAAGATGGTGAAATTACAATAGATTTTGCTGAAATGAATGCGTATTTGAATACTGTTTATAAGAATAGGAGAGTTCAAGGAAATTATGATAATTTCAATCTAAATGTTGGAAACAATAAAATTTCTTGGACTGGAACAGTATCATATATAAGTATTGAAAATTATTCAAGGTGGATATAAGGGGTGATTACATGGAAAATTTAGAGATGGTAAGAGGCGATACATTTGAATTTAATATTGAAATAGAGGGGCTTACAACAGATTTGACAAGTGCTAGTTTTGCTGTAAAGAAAAATATTGATGATGTTGCTTACATTGTTAGAAAAACGCTAGAAAATGGTATTGAAAAAGATACAACTTTATCGTCAGATAATTGTAAAGTATATAAAGTGAGAATGGAAGCATCGGATACTAATAATGTGGATTGTGGAGATTATTACTATGATTTACAGGTTGGTGCGAATACGAATGATATATTTACACCTTTGCGTGGAACATTAAAAATAAACTGGGATATAACGAGGTGATTAAAGTGAATTTTAGGGTAAAAATAAAAGACATACAAGACAAATATAGATACAGGATATATATGGCCGGATACGAAAAACCGTCAAGTGGTATTCCAAGAAATGATTTAGCTGAAGATGTACGAGCAAGTTTAGGTAAGGCAGATACAGCTTTACAACAGCATCAGGATATAAGTGGCAAAGAAGATAAGAACAATAAAACTAATACGATTAATTCTAGTTCAACAACAACGCAATATGCAAGTGCAAAAGGCGTTTGGGATGCAATAAAGGGTTTTTTCACGAAACCAGTTACAGGCATTCCAAAGAGTGACTTGGCAAGTGATGTACAAACAAGTTTAGGTAAGGCAGATACAGCTTTACAACAGCATCAGGATATAAGTGGCAAAGAAGATAAGAGTAATAAAACTAATACAATTAATGAATCATCAACAGATGTACAGTATCCAACAGCTAAAGCTGTTAATGATGCACTTAAAGTAAGGGATGATCGTATTAGTGACTTAGAAGATGCTATATGGCATGGCACACAAGCTGAGTATGATGCTATTGAAACAAAGAGCGATAGTATATTGTATATTGTTGAGGAGGCGGTTTAATATGAAAAAATCACTCGCAAACCGTTGTGGCTGTACACACACACACACACACACACGGTACATTTGTTAGACCTATTTTATAAGAGAGGAGGAAGTAATACATTTGCTTCCACCTCTTTTTGCAAGGTAGGTGATGAAGCGTGAAAAACAATTTAATATTTCAAAATTCAGATATTTATGTTCAAGATAGGCAAGCAAAGATGACGGATGTTATAAAAAAAGCGGAAAATTTGATTCCAAACAAAAGAATAGTTGTAGATGGAATTGCTTCCATAGATGATTCAGCAGATTATCCAATTCAAGATATAAAGATTAAAGGCAATCCTGCTGGAACTGTAACAGGAGATGTTACTGTTAATCTTGCTGGTAAACAACTTATACCATTAACAAGTTCTAATAATAGTGTTAATAATTATAAATTAGACGTTGAAAACAACATTATGCATTTATATATGAAAGATGAAACAACTGAAAACAGATATTATGGAACATTTGGTATTGATAATCGAGCAAGAATCGCAAATTACGGTGATTATCTTGTGTGGGCAGGGCAAGTACTAAAAGCTGGAACATACACTTTAAGCATAAAATATATTAGCGGAACGACATCGAGCGGTACTTCTGGCGGTAATAATGCAAGGTGTATAGTATATGGCAGAACAATTGGAGATACAGGAAGGGTTAGAACAAATTTAGCTCAAGTTTATTTAGCTACACATGATGATTCTGTTACATTTACTTTGTCAGAAGATATGGAAATAAATATTGCAATTTATGTATATGGTGTATCTGCAATAGACTTTTATTTTAAGGCACAATTAGAGATTGGCACAGTTGCTACTCGTTATGAGCCATATACATGTCAAACACAACTATTAAGTTTTGGTTTAGTGGAAATAGTGGATGGAGATATTATTCAAAGAATAGATGATGTTTGGTACTTAAACGAAACGCCGATTTCAAACGAAACTCTAGTCGCACAGCTAAATACATTAAGACTTTTGGACACTTATAAAGGTACAACAAACTTCGTTTTGCTTGGAGATAACGGAATAACACCAATTCTTGAAGTAACGTATAAGCAAGATTTAGATACAAGGATATCTGATATTGAAAATGCAATCGTAGCTTTAGGAGCAAATGTATAAAAAAATGAAATGATTCTAGAAAAAGGTTATTTTAAGGGAGAAACACCCATAAAACAATCATCAAAGACGATTTATGATGAAGAGCAAGGACAGACACTAGAAAAAATTATTGATGCTACATATATATTAAAATCCAATTTCAACATTGGAAATCCTGCAAAAGCAACATACTTAAACATCATTGACAGTTTGAGAGCAAAGATTGAAGAACTTGTAATTTATGGAAATACAACACAAGACGAATCTCACATGACTTATACTTGCTTGGGAACTGAAAGTGGAGATTATTACTTCGTATATAGTTCAACTAATTATCAATTCACAATGCCAACTGTCGCACAAGGTGATGTATTAGTGTTTGACACAGCTACACTTAAGTTATACTTGGGGTCAACAGAGATAGCTACAACAACTGCAAGCACAGGAACACTAATAACATTAACACCAACACCAAATTCTGATTATTCAGTAGACTTCACAAAAGTTACAGGAAATGTTACTGTTAGCTTCGTCGGTAAAAACTTATTCAACAAAAATACTATTGTAGAGGGCAAAAGACTTGCACAAAATGGAACTCTATACACAGATGAAAACTATTTTACGAGTGATTTTATTGAAGTTCATTCAAATCAGTCATATGTATTCAACAAAGTAAGAACCACAGACTTTTGCAGAGTATGTTTTTACGATAAAAATAAGATTAAAGTTGATTTGGATAGTACAAATTCACAGGTTGTTGCAACACAAAATAAAAATGTGAAGTATTTAAGATTTGGTTATGAACTTACTAAGTTAGATGATTTACAGCTTGAAGTTGGTACGGTTTCTACATATTACGAACCTTACACAGTACAATCTCAGTTATTAAGCTTAGGTGATAGAGAACTATATCAATTTAGTGGATTTGCAGATAAGATTCATTATATTAAATCTACTAATAAATGGTACTGGCACAAAGAAACCGGTAAAGCTACTATAACAAGTGAGCAAGCTTATATTGGTATTCAAAATGGTAGTTGTGTTTTTAATGTTGATGATATTTTAAAAAGTGATGTTTCTTCAAAAATAGCTGGCAAGAAAATTGTTTATGCTAATATATTAAGAGCCAGAAATTCTTATTACAGAGGAAATTCACAATATGGTCAGATATTTAAGGTTTATTCATCTGATGCACCTAGACAAGTTGCTTTTGATATTAAAGGAATAACAACAAAACAAGAAGTATTGGATTGGTTAGATGATAATGATTTAAGGATTGTTTACGCACTAGAAACGCCAGTTGAAGAAGAAATTACAGATGAAACTTTAATTGGACAGCTTAATAATTTACGTGAATTTTTAATGAACAGAAACATAACGAATATATATACAGAAACAAACGAAGAAAATCCAGAATTAGAACTTAGTTATTTGATTGATGATAGAGTGGAAACTAATAATAGACTAACAGCTTTAGAGCAAGCGGTTGTTGCTCAAGGAAGTAATGTATAGAAAGGAGGGATAAGCTATGGACGAAGAATTAAGAGCTTTTGTTATGAAAATTCTTAAAGGAATGATTGAAGAGGGAAAGGCATCTAGTGATATTAGAAGATATGCTTTTGCAAGACTTCAAGACCATTCAATTAATTTCGATGATGTAGCAGAAATAGATAGGCTTTTAGATGAAAGAGACCATCCAGTGGAAGAAACAACAGAAGAAATTAATGAAGAAAGCGAGGTTGAGGGCTAATGATGGTTGAATTAGCTATTGTTATATCAGTAGCATCATTCATTATTACTCTCATCAAAACAATATCTGATTTAAGAAGAGGACACACGCAAGAGGTGAAAGAAGATACTTCACAGCTAGCGAGTGTCCTCGTTAAATTAGAAAATATTTCGGATGGCGTTGCTGATATAAAAAGAGAAATAAACACTGTAAAAAATGACGTTAGAGATGACCACGACCGAATTATTAGATTAGAAGAGTCTGCAAAACAGGCTCATAAAAGGATAGATGAAATTGGGAAATAAGGAGGAGTTAAAATGTTTAAAAAGTGGTTAAAATGTGCAGGAATAAGAGCAATTAAGACTGTTGCACAAACAGCAATATCCTTAATCCCCGTTGGTGTGACAATTGAAGATGTTACTTGGCCTATTGTTGTAAGCACTTCACTATTAGCGGGAATTTTGAGCTTATTAACAAGCATTGCTGGGCTTCCTGAATTAAAGGAGGAATAAGTATGAAAGGAATTGATGTTTCGTCTCATCAAGGGAACATTGATTGGAACAGAGTTAAGAATGCAGGAATAGATTTTGCAATTATACGAATTGGATATGGTATTAGTACCCTTGATTCAAAGGCTATAAGAAATATAGAAGAATGTATAAGAACAGGAATGCCATTTGGCATATATATATATTCTTATGCATTAAACGTTTCACAAGCAATTAATGAGGCAAGTTTTGTCATTAAAACGCTATCACCTTACAAAGATAAGGTTAGTTTTCCTGTAATAATTGATATGGAAGATGCAGACGGTTATAAAGCTAAACATGGAATGCCACCAAATGATGTCATTGTTGATATTTGTGAAAAAGAATGCACAATGTTTGAAGAGGCTGGATATTATGCTATGATTTATGCTTCTAAATCATGGTTTGATACAAAATTAAAATCTAGCAAATTGGACAGATTCGACAAATGGATGGCGTGGTGGAGTGCATCTGCTGTTTCTAAATTTAGTCACGATCAATTTGGAATATGGCAATACACTTCATCTGGTAGTATTGATGGAATATCAGGAAGAGTTGATATGAATGAGGCTTTTAAGAACTATCCAAAATTAATACATGGAAAGGAGAATAATACTATGTTTGAAGATGGACAAGAATTTGAAGCACTGGATTATTTAGTAGATAAAGGAAGAATTACAGATAAAGATTATTGGAAGAAAACGCTTGATGTTGTTAAAAATCAAAAGTGGTTAATCATAAAATGGGCTAATGATGTGATTATGCTTGAAAGATAATAAAAACTACATAAAACAGAAAAAACGAAGCGTGAGAATGGCGTAAAATCGATTTTTTGAGGCAAAGGTATATAGTTATATACCTTGAAATAGGTGATTATATGATTAAATTATTCTTTTCTAACGATAGTGACTTCTCTAGCAATGGAGAAGTCACTATTAAAGCTTTGAAAGCAAAAATACACAAAGTTGATAATGGAGAATACTATTTAGATTTTGAATGTGGAATAGAATATATAGACTATATCGTAGCTAATAATATTTTAGTCGTTCCAACACCACAAGGAGAGCAGGCATTCAGAATCAATAAAGATATAGAAGTGACAAGGCAAAAAATTAAGTGCAAGGCGAGACATATTTTCTATGATAGTGAAAACTATGTAATTGCAGATGCATATATTGTCGATAAAAATTGTAATGGTGCGTTAGAACATCTTAATTCAGCAACAGACAATACATCTCCATTTACTACAATTTCAGATGTCACAACGGTAAATTCATTTAGATGTGTTAGAAAATCATTATTTAGTGGAATACAAACAATACTTGAACGCTGGGGAGGACATCTTGTAAGAAATAACTGGCAAATTGCTATTAGGGATTCAATAGGTGCTGATAATGGTATAACGATTCAGTACAAAAAGAACCTAAAAGCAATATCTTGCACGGAAGATTGGAGCGAAGTATGTACAAAAATACTTCCAACTGGTACAGATGGTATAAAGCTAAATGAATTAGACGAAACACAAGATATATACCTATATTCTACAACAGAGTATGATATACCTTTTACAAAAGCAGTAAATTTTGAACAGAAACTAAAAGAGGAGGATTATGCTACGCCTATTGAATATAAGCAGGCGTTACTTAATGATTTATATCAGCAATCCGTTACGTATCTTAATACTCATTCTTTGCCTAAATTGAACTATACACTAAAGGCCAATATCGAAAAAGTTACCGATATTGGCGATATTATACATGTGTACGATGAAAGATTGAATGTTAATGTTATAACAAACGTCATATCTTTCGATTATGATTGTATTCTTGGAAAATACACAGAATTAGAATTTGGAAATTTCAAGAATCAGTTAAAGGATGCAAAAAGAACGATAGTGAAAGAAGCAGTTGATGAGAGTACAGAAATTACGAAAGTGACACTACAAGATGGCCTACAGAATGCGACGGAGCAAATATGGTCTGCTATGGGAAATTCTTATGTAATATACGATGGCGATAAAATTTTAATTGTTGATAGAATACCAAAGGAACAGGCTGATAATGTCATTCTTATTAACTCAAATGGTATAGGTTTTTCAAAAACTGGAATCAACGGTACTTTTACAACAGCATGGACAATTGATGGTACATTTAATGCACAAGCTGTTGAGTTCATCAATTTAACAGCTGATATAATTAAAGGTGGAGTACTAAAACTTGGCTCTAATTTGAATCAAAACGGTGTGCTAGAAGTATATGACGATGGAAATTCACTTGTTGGAGTATTAGATAAAGATGGATTAAAAATGTATGGCAAAGACGGTTCATATATCAAGATTAACAATCAGGTTGGATTTGTTGGATATGATAGAAATGATAATAGAATCTACTGGGTAGATAAAAACGAATTTCACATGGCAAAGTGTATGGCAGAAGAAGAAATAACTTTCTGTAATGTTGCTAGATTTGTTCCGATAACACGATATGATGGAAATACACTTATAAATGATGGAATCGGTCTAATTCCAGTGTTTTAGAAGAGGTGAAATATGTCACAGACAAATGGAAGAATAAGAATAATAAATGCATCTAATCAAAAACTAGACTTGTATTGGTACATAGTTAATCAAAACAATTATACTAAACAATCAACAATTGAGTGGACTATTGTTGCTGATGACGAAAATACAGAACCTGTAACAGTTAGGGATTTTAGGTTGAGACTGGCGGATGAAAGTGACTATTTATTATGGTCTTTTTATTCTGAGGTTGAACTTGCTCCGGGCGAAAGGGGTGATGAGGGAAGCTTTACGATTCAACATCCAAACAAGACAAGAAACTATGATGTTGAATTTGTTGCCAGATGCTACATTAAAGAAAATGATGAATTTGAAGCATATATACAATCGGAAAGCTATACATTGCCTAAAATAGGTACATTCGTACCCGTTTCTGCCGAGGTGGATGCTTTATCCGAAACAACAATACGAGCTGTTTGCAATTTTGACAATACAAGGTATGATGAATTAGAAATAATTTTATATAAGGTGATTGATGATGAATATGAACGTGTTGCAATTGAGTCTATTTCAAACGGGAATGGTGATGCTGTTACATTTGATTTTGATGGCCTAGATGCTGGAGAACTATATGTATGCAGTGTTTCTGTGCATAAAAATGGATATGAAAGTTATGTTTCAGAGAATTGTATCACATATTCATATCCTTACTGTTCGTCAAAAGTTGATTTTATAATTGGTGATTCAATTAATCTTAAGTTTTACAATCCACTTGATAGAGAAATGCAAATAAAAGTACTTGGCGATGACGATAGTGTAATACGAGAATATACAAGTACAGCATCGTCTATAAGTGGATGGCAAAATGATGCTGGATATTATGCGAGCATTCCAAATAAGAAAACAGGTACACTTAAAGTCAGAGTTGTTACATCAGTTTCTGATGTTACAACGCAAAATGGAAAATACTCTGTGAATGAAAATGAGTGTATTCCATCTATTTCTTCGATTTCGTATGAGGATAATAACTCTACAACCGTTGCGATTACACAAGATAGCTCAAAAATCATTCGTAATCATAGTAATGTATATTTTACATTTTCTAATTGTTTGGCTCTAAATTCAGCAACAATTTCACAAATTATCGTAGAAATAAATGGAGAAGTTAAAACAAAGAGCTGTAGTGGTTCTTCAGGAACATTCAACTATAGTTTTGGAGCAATAAACTCATCACAAAACTTGACTGCAAACATAAAAATTAAGGACAGTAGAGGGATTGAAAAGAGCTATGCTAAACAAATCATAATGGAAGACTATCAGTCACCTGTAATTAATGCAACAGCAGTTAGAACTCAAAATTTTTATACAGAAACTACTATTAATGCTAATGTTCTATTTTCAAGTATTAATAATAGGAATACTGTAACTTTGGAATATGCTTATAAAAAGCTATCAGATAGTTCGTATAGTGCTTATACGATCATTTCACAGAATACGGATTATACAATTAATCTTGATAATCAGTATGAGTGGAAAGTGAAATTTAGAGCTACAGATGCATTTGATACAGTAACTATTGAAATTAATGTTAATAAAGGAATACCTATAGTGTTCTTTGATAGAAGAAAAAATGCTACTGGATTTAATTGCTTTCCAAAAGACGAAAAAGGCGTATATTCAGATGGGTTACAATTAGATGATTTAGTATATATAGGCAATCAAATTTTATTTCAGGGCGAATTTGAGCTACATGAAGAAACTGATGCCGAGATACTAAACGGATTTAATATAGAGCTGATTAACGGTATTTTTGATGGAATAGAAATACCCGAAAACTATGAAAAAGCTTTCAGACTATCTGCTGTTGCTAGAACACCGAATACTTATTGTAAAGCTCATTTGTCAATTGGCGGAATAGAAACTAGAGAGATTAAAAGGTGGTCAAATGATTCTTTGACTATTACAACACCTGAAACTATTGCAACAAGGATTTTTAAGGCAACAGAATTAACTCTTTCATACAAAACACTAAGTACAACGGTACGTGATGGAACAGCATCGACAGTAACTGATTACAATTTGTCTAGCAATAATACATTATGTATAGAAGCACATCAGGCATATAGTATGGATACATTCTATTTTTCTAATATAGTAGTACATGGATATTTAGTTAAAAAGGCTAAAATACTATCTACAGAATTAACAATTAATTCTGATTTACATTTTAAGAGTCAATATGCATTAGATGTTGCACAAATGATTTATGGCAATAACTATACATATGAAGCTGGTTTTATGAGTGATTTAATATTCGTTAGAGTTTTTAATGGTTCAACATTGAAGCATATTTTACAATATTATTATCTTGATAATAGGATTTACACATCTGATACTAATAATTAGGAGGAAAAATGAGAAAAGATATAGAAAACTATAATATTTCACTTCAAAATGAAATTCAAAAAATAAGTGATGAAGCTTTAAAGACTGAAATCACAAGAAGAATTAGTGTTTTTCAAAACGTAACCTCAAAGTATTCTTCTACATTACAAGAAGCTCTTATAACACTAAATCGAGAAGGAAAAGGGCAAGAAATTCTTGAAATAAAAATTGCTATTGCAGAATTACAAGATGCGTATGATATTGTTCACAAAAAAGGAATAGAAAATGTAGTAATTGAAGATTTAATTCTTCCGTAATTTTTCCGTAATTTTATTAAATATTATTATATTTTATTTACTTTTGGTTCATTTTACTTTATAATAGAAAATAAAGAAAAGCCTTGATAAATCAGCATTTTACTAATTTTTCAAGACTTCCGCTCTTTTCAAGTGGAGTACGTTAGAAGCTCCAAAGCACCCTCATTTGTAGCACATTTGAGGGTGTTTTTTTGACTTTTTCCGTAATTTTTCCGTAATTCTTAAATTGCATCCATCAAGTCGCTTGCCCTTATGTCCAATTCTTTTAGTACATGAGTATATGTGTTCATAGTCATTCCTATATTGCTGTGACCTAGTCTTTCAGAAATTGTTTTAATATCAACACCAGCATATAGTAGTAGTGTAGCATGAGTATGCCTTAAATCATGAAATTTAATTCTTGGCAGGCCATGAGGTTCTTGCCAGTATCTGAACCATGTTGTAATACTATCAATATTAATATCTTGGAAAACAAATTCATTGCCTTTTGTGTGCTGTTTATAATTTTGCAGTATAAGTGAAAGACTATTTGGTATAGATATTGTTCTTATTGAAGATGGCGTTTTACATGGTAGAACTTGCATTTCTCCTTTTACGATTTGTCTTGTTTTGTTAACTGATAGTTGATTCGTCTTAAAATCAATATCTTTCCATGTGAGTCCGAACAATTCACTTCGACGTAGACCAGTTTTTACAGCTGTTTGGATAATTGTTCTTTTATGAATATCTTCATTTTCTAATAATTCAAGTAATAAATGATATTGATCGTTATTGTAAAAATGAATCTCCTCTTTTTTCTCAATAGTTTTAGGTAAAACTAGTTGCACCTTTGAGCATGGATTGAATTGAATTAAATCCATCTTAAAAGCATAGTTCATAATCGCTCTCACAATACTATATAGTTTTTTGATAGTTCCATTAGAAAGCTTTTTATTCTCCCTGTCTTTATAAATTGTATTGGTTGATTTGAGCTTTATAATAAAGTCGTTAATAACGATAGGTGAGATTTCTGTTAATTTATAATTGCCTAGTTCTGGCAAAATTCGATTATTTAAGCTTCTAATATAGCACATTAACGTTCTATTAGTATAATTTGGCTCAATATTCTGTTTTAACCATATATTTGCAAACTCTAGGAACGTAAAATTTGTATTAATAAATAGACCTTTACGAACCTCGTTACAAAACTCTTGTAGTTTTTCTTTTGCCTCTTTTTGGCTTTTAACTTCATCAACTCTAATACCGCCAAAATATCGCTGACCTTTATACATATAAGAAAACTCGTATTTGTTTCCTTTTTTTCTTAAACTTCCTGACATGAATAGCCTCCTTTCAAACAAAAGTTCCACTTGAAAAGAGCTGTATTTTGGCTTAAAATGAACACAGATAGTCAAGTGTATTAGCATTTGAATATTTTCGAGAAGTAACGCTCGTGTCCGCCAAGATGTCGAGCGTTATTTTTTTAACTATAATATTATGCGTTCCAATGGTGACCGCAGTCTTGACAAACGCACATAGATTTATGTGTTGTTTTTGTTTTGTAGTTTTTTGGCTTGAAAATTTTTATGATAATCATAGGTAATGTTGCAAATAACCACAATAGGGGATGTAACCACCAACCAATACAAATCCAATACAAAATACTATGATGTTTCTTTTTTAATTCTGTTTCACTTACAACTTGAACATTTACATTTTCACTACCACATTTCGTACATTTCATATATATTCCTCCTTTTAATTATAAGATGGTGATTTAATCAATCCAATTTCCTTATAAAAATTGATACATTTATACATATAATTAGGTTCAACATCAAAGTATTCTGCTAATTCGTATGTGTCAACGATACCATCATTTATTTTTTCTACTAACTTATTTACTGGTACTAGATATTGATACGCCCATTTTTTTGCTCTATATTCACAGCGTGACTTCTGAACGATACTATCATTAAGGTAGTATAGGGCATTACAATAATAGTGGCCTAGTTCTTCTGCAAGAACTTGTTTTTCTTGCTTGCTATTTGCCAACTTGCTCTTATCGAATGCAATTAGATATAGACTATCAATATCAAAAATCCTTGCTTCTGCAACTGACCAAGAATTATCCATAATATCAATATTCTCTTTATATGCAACATCATATAATCTCTCTAATTTATCCATTCGTTCCTCCATTTTTCTTTTGTTTATCCTGCTTTCTTTTGCTTCTTACGAAAGTGACAAATTGCTTTATTTCTTCGATTTCCTCATCACTCATGTCTTTTAAGTCAACGCCATTATATGAAGCCATACGAATGTCACTTAATTCTTCATTAGTTTTTGAATTGTTAGTTGTAGTAGAAATTCGTTCCATTGGCACATCATATCCCATAAGCCAAGCTTCACTTACATTAAGAGCTTGAGCAATTTTATATATGTTACGTTGCTTTGGTTCATATTCGCCAGTCAGATAAGTAGAGATTGAGGATTTACCTATTCCTGTCAGTTTAACTATATCGGTTTGTTTTAGATTACGTAATTGCATTGCCTTAATCATTCTTTCGGCTATGTTAGAAACAATTTTCATTTAATCACCTCCATTAATCATATATTAACATAATAGTTCAGAAAAAACAACACAAAATTCACAAAAAATAAAAAAAGTTCAGAAAAGTGAAAAAAAGCTATTGACATTTATAAGATGATACGATAATATTTAGATAAAGTTCAGAAACAAGAACCAAACAAAGTGAAAGGATGTGAGAAAATGGGCAATATAGTTTTTAAGAGAGACAAGCTTAAGGGAAGAATAATCGAAAAATATGGAAGTCAAAAAGCCTTTGCTTTAGCTGTACACTTGTCACAACCAGCGTTATCTGCAAGACTGAATAATATTACAGATTTAACTAACAAAGAAATACAGCTGTGGTCTTCACTACTTAATATAGAGGATATAAACTCTTATTTTTTTGAGATGGAAGTTCAGAAAAACGAACAAAAGGAGGGATAAGTATGAATCCATATATTGAAGCAATGTTTAGTGAATTAAAAACATTAGATGATTGGTATGAAGCTGGCTATATTACGTTGAGTGAGTATTTTGATATTAAAAATCGTATTGTAGAGAATTGCCAGAGAAAACTGAAAGTTCAAAGTATATGCGAAAAGGAGAATACAAAAGATGAAAAATAATAGTTTAATTTGGTTTTACATAGGGAATATAGTTTTAGTTTTTTGTTTATTCTTTGCAGTAAGTCATAGGGACAAGTTCGAAGTGGTTGAAACATTTAGCTACGTTGTTTCTGAAAATCAAACTCTATGGGATATTGCAAATGAGTATAAACCTGATGGGATGGATATACGTGAGTATGTTTACGAATTGAGGAAAGCAAATGATTTGGACGATGCGATTATTTATCCTAATCAAGAATTAACAATTTTAAGAATGAAAGAGGTGAGAAGATGAAGTGGAAGAGCTAATTAATTTAAGACAATATGCTGAACAAAATGGAATTTCGTGGTTTATCTGTAAGCAATGGATAAATGCTGGACTAAAGACAATTGGAAAAAGGCCATATAGGACTAAAAAGTCATGGATAGATGATTTCATGGAAAACTTTGAGGAAAATAAACCACAGAGAACAGTAAGTAGAAGGCAAAAAGTGAAATGCAATTCAAAGATTGATTTAGACCAATTTCTATAGGAGGAAAAGCGAAATGATAAAAAAGGACATAAAAAAACTAACTACCACAAGCGACCAAACTTTTTAGTAATTAGTTTTATTTGAGGCATTGTTATATCCTCATGTACTTATTATATGCCGATTAAATAAAAAATCAAGATTATTATTAAATTTTTTATATGGAAGAGGGGAAATATGAAACTTGCAGGACAAATGATAAATATGGCCTACGATATGAAGCGAGATTTGACCAAAATCGAATTTCATTTCGTGGGTGATATAAGAAGTTACCTTGAAACATTTTTGCAAAAAAAGGTCAATTTAGAGCTTAAATTGTTTCATAAAAAAAGAGGGAACAATAGCAATGCTTATATGTGGGAATTACTTGGCGAATTACAAGACATGCTGAATATCGAAAAGGAGCTTTTATATAAGGAATACATAAGGAGAATAGGAGAATATGTTGTTATTCCTATGAAAGAAATTGCTGTTAGTAAGTTTATAAGTGTATGGCAAAAAAACGGACTTGGTTGGTTTTGTGATACACAAAAAAGTAATACAGATGGTTATACAAATGTTATTGCGTACTACGGTTCAAGCAGTTATGACGTAAAGCAAATGAATAGATTGGTAAATTTGATCGTTGAGGATTGTAGGGAGTACGGAATAGAAACTAGAACAGAGCAAGATATAAAAAGTTTATTAAATATGAGGTGATTACAGATGAAAAAAGAAGAATTAACGCAAGAAGAAAAAGTATTAAGACATATCCAAAAATATGGAAGCATCTCAACTTATGATGCTTTTAAGTGCTACAACATAACAAGATTATCAGCAAAGATTTATAACCTAATTCACGAGAAAGGAATCAACGTTAAATCAGAATATAGAACAAACAAAAAGACTGGCTGTAATTATAAGGTTTATTACTTAAATGAAAGGAAGATGCGAAAATGAACAAAGTTATACTTATGGGAAGACTAACGAAAGACCCTGAGGTTCGATACACGAGTACGAATAACACACTTGTTGTCTTTTTTTCGCTTGCAGTAAATCGTAGATTTGTTAAACAAGGTGAAGAAAGACAAGCAGATTTTATAAATATCATCGCTTGGGATAAAACAGGAGAGTTTTGTAGCAAATATTTCAAGAAAGGCCAACAAGTTGCTCTTGTAGGAAGATTGCAGACAAGGCAATACGATGACAAAGATGGCAAAAGAGTTTATGTAACAGAGGTAGTTGCCGAAGAAGTCTTTTTTGCAGGGCAATCAAAGAATAACGAGGCTAGTCAGGAACAGCAGGAAAATTATATGTTAGAACAATCACAAGTCACGGATGAAGATTTGCCATTCTAACACTTAAAAATACAAAAGATGGAAAGGATGGTGAAGTCGTGAAAGATAGTTTCATACTTTACAACAAGTATCAAGAGGTATTTGAAGAACTGTCTGATGAAGATGCAGGAAAACTCATTAAAGCTATATTGGAGTATTCAAATACAGGTATATGCACACTCGGTGGAGTTCTTAAAGCTGTATTTACATCTATTAAGCAAGATATTGATTACAACAACAAAAAGTATGAAGAAAAATGCGAAAAAAATCGTGAAAATATCGCTAAAAGATGGGGAAATAAAGATGCAGAAGAAACGAATGAACAAAATGTCGATACCAAAAATACGAACGTATACGATGGTATACGAAATGATACAACCGATATACGAACCGATACCAAAAATACCGAATATGAATATGATTATGAATATGATTATGAATATGATTTTAATACTAAACTAAACTATACTTTTAATTCTATTATTAATAAAGATTACGAAAATTTGAAAATCGAAAAATACGAATTGGATTTTTTCGATTCAATGATTAAGAGATTGGATTTTCAAATTAGTGAAGATAGTGTAAGTATGATGCCAGATGAATCTTTATTGAAATTCAAAGTGATATATTATAGCCTATTTAGTCTATTTTTCAGTAGTTATCAGTGCTATTTTGATACATTAACACGTCAAAAGGTGGTTAATAAGTTCCACAAGACTGAAAAGTACAGAGGCCGACTGAAAAGCATTAAACCGGCAAATATTGAAGAATTTGTTGGATATTTTATAAAGTGCTTGCAAGACGATTTTGACAAAAAAACATAATTTGGAGGTACAAATGAGAAAGCCAATTAATCAAATAATCACAGCATCGTATTATCGTGGAAAACAATGCGAATATGCTGATTTAAAAAGAATTAAAGTGAAATATGAGGTTCTTCAATGGCTACATTTTAGAGTGATAAAAATGTACGAGCCTTACGTTCTGCTTGAAAAGCTTGAAAAACATGATGATGAATATATAAGAACTGGAATACGTGAGTGTTTTCTGTATTTTGATATGGATTGTTATTTATACACACAAGATGCCATCAAAGAGGCATTACTAAATGACCAAATAATACATATTCCAGAAAAAATAAAAAAATACGAAGGAGAGGTGAGTTTGAAATGTTTGGATTAGGGTTTATGTGTGGTTTTGTTTTTCTTATCCTTATTGCAGTAATCTGGAAAGGAGATAACAAATGATAATCAAAATCCCACTTTTATGTAGAAGCAAGAAAAATAGTCAGCAAATGCTATTCAGAACAGGAAGAAAGCCTGCAATTATACAAAGTGATTTATTTATGCAGTTTGAAAGAGAATGTGGCTATTACTTAAATAAGTATCGTGAGCATATCGAATATCCAATTAACTTAAAATGTACGTTCTATGTTCCAGATAGGAGGAAGAGGGACATCGTCAATCTACTTAATGCAATTCAAGACATTTTAGTTCTTTATGATGTTATAGCTGATGACAACTATAACATCGTGCAAAGCATTGATGGAACGAGAATTATATACGAAAAACGGTCGTGAAGAAACGATTATTGAAATTCAAAGGATAAATGAGGTGTGATAATGAAAACAAAGTATAAAGTTTCAAAGGAAGTCAGGAGCTTAATTAGAGCCGAATTGACCAATTACAAAAGTTATGAGAAAAAGAGAAAAGAACTTGAAATTGACATCATAGAAGAATCTAAAAAAATGGATGCAGATGGCTCACAAAAAACAAACAAAGTGGGTAGTATTGTTGAAAATAAAGCCATATTGCTTGAAAGAAATGAAGAATTACAGCTACTTAACGGAAAGATTGAATCTATGAAGAGGGCATATAACAGACTTTTAGATTGGGAATTTAAGATTGCTAAAAGAATATTTGACGATGGATGTACTCAGATTTATTTGGAGATGCATGAGAGAGTACCACGTAAAACATATTATGGCGTAGCAAGTAAGATTATTTACTTTACAGCCAAAGAGTATAAATTGATTTAGGAGTAGAAAATGGATGATTTTTGTAGAACAAGATTAAAAATCATAGATGACGTGGATTTGAATTATTTGAAGAAATTAGGATTTAAGGAAGTCATGCAAGACAAAAGAATTAATTATATTTATATGCCTGTAAAAGAGATTTGGAATAATCACGGCAATTCAATAGTTGTATGTAATGATTCAAATTTATTTAATTCAGATTGCTATATTGGAGAAGATAGATTGATAAAGTTTAATTTTAATACGCAAGCATCGTATGAATTTAACAAAACTATTGAGGTACTGTTCGACTTAATTAAATCGGGATTAGTAGAAAAAGTGAAAGGAGAGTAAATAAGTGGATATATTTAATCGAAAAAGAGTAAAAAAGTTAGAAGCAGATAAAAGGAGATTGTTTGATAAAATTCATGAATTAAAAATTGAGAAAATTACATTAGAGAATAAAGCGAAAAAAGTTGAGCCATCGGCTTTGATAATGGAAGAAAACCAAATGCTATTAAAATGGATTCAAAACATATTAGATACATTTGGAACTTGTGATGTTAGAGAAAGACATGTGAGTATTCCTGTATATAAAAGAGAAATTGTGCCATATAGTGAGGGTAATGGCATGTATGGTGAATTTAAGGCAGAACGTATAGAAATACCGGCAATAACGATCGTAAAAATGAGGTGAGTTAATTGGTTGAAAAGTACATAGAGAAAGTTATGGATAGATATTTTGCAAATAAGATGGCAGAAAGAATTGAAGAAATAATGGTTATGTATACATACGAAACAAGAATTACCGTTAAAGGCAAGTATCTTAGATTTGAGATTAAAAAAAGAAAATGGAAAGATGAGGCGTATATAACAGTACTTTGTCGAAATATCGATGAAATCTCAAAAATGTATTTTGAGATAACCAATAAAGCTGAATGGATAGATGGTTTGATAAAAGGATGTATGGATAGGTTAAGAGAATAAGGTGGAAAAATGAAACAAATTGATATTTATGGAAATGAAGTTGAAGTCGTTGATACTCCAATAGAACATAAAACCATGAAACAGAAGTTTAGAGAAAAGCATGGATTCATACAAGGAAAATATTGCAAGGATTGTAAGTTTCACCATAGATTTGATTATCATTACAAATATTATCATAAGTGCGAAAAGCTAGGAATGTCAAATTCTGAAGCTACAGATATTAGATTAAAAGATATTGCTTGTAAATTATATGAAGAGGGAGGAAAATGATGAACGAAGATATTGAAAACTTAAAAATATGCATAAAAAAAGCAAAAGAAGCATTAGGGCAGAAAAGAGATATAGGAGCAAAATTTAACAGCACAGGTGAGGCTAAATGGGAAATTGTATGTGGAAATGTTAAATTAGCAATACATATTGAAAAAGTTTATGAATTTTAATGGAGGCTTGAATATGGAAGATGTGGAATTGGAACAAAACTATAATGAGTTTTGGAAAGAAATTGTTGAAAATGAAGATGGAACATTAAATAAGGAACAGGTAAAAAAAGAACTATACGATTATTCCATGGTGATGGATAATTGCACAAGAGCATTTATGGAAATGACATGTGGCTTAATATCAAAACCTAATACAATGTTTTTTGAAGTTTTAAGTATATTTCAAGATAAGTATTATGATGCATACATAACAAAAGATGATGTTAAGGAAATGATTGAAAAAATTGATGATTTACAAGAACTAAAAGATGAATTGAGAGATTATTTTGGGCTAAAGCAGGAGGAAGAAGAATGAGTGAATGCGAGTATTGCTACAAAGAAAAGAAGATTGAAGAAAGAAGAACTGACAACATCTATTTTGAAATATATGGGAAGCATTTAAGACTGTTTGGCAAAGTTATGGGCATTTCTTTTGGCAGAGATGTTTTAATAAACCATTGTCCTATGTGTGGAAGAAAGCTAGGTGATAAGTAATGCCAATTGAAGAAGAACTTGAACATTTAAGTTTATTATATCAAATAATCAAAGATAAATCAGTTCAAAGAAGATTTGCTACAACGTGTACTTGCGACATGAAAACCGGTAAATTAAATCAAACAAGAGCGATTGATAGATGCGAAAAATATGTTACTGATAAGATTAAAGAGTTAGCGGGAAAGTTAGGTGATAAAAATTGATATATAAAGCAGAAAATGTTGATACTGATAAAGCCTTAGAATACATACAAACATGTCTTGACATAGACATGCAGAGAGAACTTCGAGAAAGTGCAGAGGTTAGAAAATATCATGAGGGATATAGAGATGGAATAGAAGTTGCAAAAAGTATATTTGGATGTGCAAATTTCGAAAAAGATGATGTGGGAGGAGATAAAGAATGAGTGATAAAAGTACATATTTATCACAGAAAAGGCAACAGGTTTTAGAAAAAATAAAACCTATTTGTGAAGCTTTTGGAATAAAGAACTATGATTATGAAATTAGCGATGGCGAAAGATTAAGAATAAATGATTTACGAATAGGTTGCACTTGTAATAGTGTGGATGCAGTTGTTGAAGAATTAGTTGGATATATTTTTATTCAATATTATTGCGAAAAAAGATGGTGGTACTTTAAGCCTCAAACGATGAAAGCTATAAAAAAGTATTGGAGGGTATGAAGTGAAAGCACAAATGAAAATTAAAATGAGTTATATAGTGAAATTACAGCGTTGGTACATAGAAATCTTTTCAGAAGAAGATTGCGACTATCCAAATTATCGTAGAATTGCAATGCTAAATAGAAGCGTGGAGAGGGTATTAAATAAAATAACGGATAATCAGAAAAGACAAAAAGAAATATATGATGCAATTCAGCAAGGAAGCTGGGATGGTACTGATGGAAGTTATAAGCCTATTTGCGATAAATTGAGGAGATTGGGATATGAAATTGTGCAAGGAGAATGATTATATGGGCGAAGAAGAGATAATAAAAGATATGGAAAAAGATTTATTAAAACAAGCACAAGAAGATATTAAAATTTGGCAGGATTTATATAACCAAGCTAAACAAGAATTAAAGCAAGAAAAAGAAAAGGATAGTTTGAAAGACAGAGTTATATATAATTTGGCAAAAGCAGTTAAGTTTATGGGAACAAACAGCGAACTTCCAATAGAGGATATTATAAATGATTTCTCGATAGGTGGATTGACAGAAGAAATAATTGATAGATGGGAAAAAGAACAATGGAAAGAGAGTCATTTAAAAGATAATGTCATAGATTTAATGGCAGAAGATATGGCTGACAGTGGTATATATGAAGATAAATGTCAAATGAAGATAGATTCTGATGAATGTAAAGATTTATGCGAGGATTGCATCAAGCAATACTACTTCAAGAAAGCAAGAGGTGAAAAAGGTGAATAAAAGAATAAAAAAGAAGAAGAAAAAGCAAGAACAACAAAGACTTATTAATTCGATAATAGAAAATCCAAAGCTATTAGAAGAAGTATTAGCTGAAACATCCAAAGTGGCTAAGGAAATTTACAAAAATATGGTTAAACTTATAGAAGAAGTGCTGAAAATGGCGGAAGATATGAAAACTAGTTATTTTGTTGGTGAAGATGTTATAGCTGATGGAATTGAAACAGAAATTACAGAGATTGATTACGACGAAAATGGAGAAAAGGTTTATATGGTTAAGGGAAGTGCAAAAAGCTATCATTTTGATCAATTAAGGAGAGTGCCAAATGCTGATTTTACCGATAAAGAAAAAATGGTTTGATATGATAAAAATTGGTGAGAAAAAGGAAGAATATAGAGAAATAAAGCCATATTATGACAAAAGACTATTAAAATACTTTGAATATACGGATTATGGAACATTTAAGGTTATAAATCCATATAAAGAGAAAACTGTTATTTTTAGAAATGGTTATTCTCATAATTCGCCACAAATTAAGTGTTTATGTTCGTTAGACATGGGAATTGGTAAAAAAGAGTGGGGTGCTGAAGAGGGAAAAGCGTATTATATTTTAAGAATTAAAGAAATTTTTAGAGAAAAATAAGGAGGAATTAGCTATGAAAGATACACCAAAAGTTGTATATAATAGAAAAATAGCAAGAAATATGGCTAAAAAAGCACTTGGCAGTAATAAAATATCAAGAATATGGAGAAAAGCACAAATTGAAAAATATGGTATTTCAAAATGGTGCTATATGTATAATAAATCCAATCGTAATAATAAGACTAATTATATTACGCCTAGAGAAGCTATTTTTGGAGGTGAAAATGTATTATGAGAGATATAAAGTTTAGAGGAATTAAAAGAAATCCATATGGTGATAAGTGGGTTGAGGGGTATTATGCCTTTTTGGATGGTATACACGTCATTATAATGCCACATACTGATGGGTATAAAGAATCCATTGAAGAGGGAAACCCATTACCAATGATTTCAGTTAATCATGAGATTGATATAACTACACTCGGACAATATACAGACTTAAAAGACAAGAATGGAAAAGAAATCTATGAAGGGGATATAATTAGGATTGACGATGACTACGAATTATACGGTTTCTATGCAGGAGAAATCTATGAAGTATATTTTAATTATGGTGCATTTAGATTAAAGCCAAAATATCAAAGTGAAAATAAAGGAGCTTGTATTGATGATGCTACTGCTATGACAGTTGTTGGTAATATATACGATAATCCAGAATTATTAAAGGAGGAATAATTATCATGAAGAGGGAAGCAAATGAAGAGGGGACATATTGTTTGAGTGTATATTGTGAGAAGAGAAAGAAGTGTATGAGACATCATTCACATTATAGCTTTAGAAAGAATATAAAATATAAGTATTTTACTGGAAATAAGAGAGAGAACGAAGAGTGTACAGAATTTATGAGCAAAGTCAAAAAATAAAAAAAGGTCATAGAAACTTCATAAAGTATGTTATATTAGTATCATAGAAAAAAGGGATAACCAAAAGCGGTTATCTCTTTTTTGTTATATGTGTTATAAGGAAGAGGGAGTATATGTATAAGTCTTGTGCTAAATGTGGGAAAATACACGACACTAGATATAAGTGTAGAGTTGGTGTAGATACTTATAGCTACTACAATAGTGATGAATACAAGCTACGTAACACACATAGTTGGCATAAAAAGTCGGAAGAAATTAAAGAGGCGAGCAGATATTTATGTGCTATGTGTGAGCAGGATAATGTGTTCAACTATGAGAAGCTAGAAGTTCATCATATAATTCCTTTGCGAGAAGATAAAACAAAACTATTAGATAACTTTAATTTAATATGTTTATGTGATTCTCACCATAAAAAGGCTGACAGAGGAGAAATAAGCAGAGATTTATTATTTGAGTTGGCAAAGAAACGTGAGAACAAGCAATAATGTCCCCCCTATATAATAAAATTGTTGTTTTCGTAATCACAAATAAC
>Ga0265301_10001283_pt1 | contig 33678 bp, 36 predicted proteins | sample AusTroGonzalo_MG_2_FD_193488 | JGI IMG/M metagenome (GOLD analysis project Ga0265301, IMG submission 193488) | Bovine rumen microbial communities from tropical cattle in Woodstock, Queensland, Australia - Gonzalo_04 | ecosystem: Host-associated > Mammals > Digestive system > Stomach > Rumen ... | reverse complement strand
ACGAACGAAGAGAGGATCTTTCTCGTAAAGGTTAACGTTTAACTTGCAAACTAATATAATAGTGAAAGTTAGTGTAAGTTAGTGTAAGTTAGTATAAGGTTGAGATTTAACTTGCAAACTAATATATCTTATCTTTATCATATTATATTCTTTGGCAGAATAAATCTCAACCTTAAGCCAAAAATGAAAGGTCACACTATGTGATACTTCTTCTTGAGTCTTGACTTGATCTTTTTGCTCAATCCATTGTTCTTGCAGTAGGCGTTGAACTGATCAATAGTCATTCCTTCTACATTGTGCTTGCATCTTCTTGTTCTCTTGCTCTCGCACTCATAAGCTATAGTCATGTGTAAGCTATCGACGTATTCTTTGAATGTTCTCGGATCAATCATCATCTCTTCACAAGAGCTCTTCATCTCTTCCTTGTCTGTGAATAGCACTGTATTTTCGTCATAAAGGCGGTTCTGGAGGAGAGTTGACATTTGTGATAGGGTAAATCCTCTTGACTTGTATTGGCGCTTAGAACAGTCAAAATAGCCGTCGTACAGCTTCTGCTGCTCTTCATACGGCAAATGAGAGAGAACTTCGAATGACTTGAGTAGCCAGCTCTTCAGCTCATCAAGATCCTTCTCGAAGTCAGGAGTCATGATTACATTGTTCCTGAAGAGCCACTCAGCTGTGTACACCAGATCAGAAGATGTCCAGGACTCGCCAAAGTCGTGATTTAGATAGAATAGTCTCATCATTAGCTTTCCACCTATCATTCTGCACCACTTGTATCTGTGGCCTACAGCTATCTTCTTGAGTCGTCCTCTGGTCATAGATGGCGTTATGATGTCATATCTCTTGTTCTCTGCCACAGTCATCAGACCATGCTTCTTGCAGTAGTCAGCAGAGTTGAGAGAGAAGAACTCTCTCTTCTCAGTCTCTATGTAGAATCTAGGCTCTCTGTCCTTCTTAGTCCAGTTGAAGAGTCTTCTCGATTCAGGAAGGATGAAGTCTATGTCAGTATCGACAGATTCTCCGAAGAATGCTTGGTAGAAGTTGTCAGCATCTTCATCAAGAACCATGATGTCAGTTCTATCACAGACTCTCTTCTTGATCTCTTCGAACTTAGCATGAACTGCTTCTTGATAGTCGTCTCTGTCGATCGTCTTGTGAATGTCCACTAGAATGTGATACTTGTTAGGATTCATAGAGGCGCTATAGCCGACATGAATGTCCGGATCGTCTCTGAATGCATCTCTGACCTTGTATATAGTTACTGAAGACTGATCGACATCTATCATCAGAAAGTCAGTCTCTCTGCCGACTCTGCCAATGATGGTTCCTGCGTCATGTAGAGTGCACAGATCGTCGAAAGAGCAGTCCTTCAAGTATAAGTTGTGTAGTGTGTTGCACATCTTCTTGAAGTGCTTAGCACGCTCTTTAGAGCTGTGTGTGGCGCTTATGTACTGTATCTTGCTCATGGTTCTTCTCTTCTACATGCTAAAAAGTCTTCCTCCTCCAGTACAAGCCTTTCAAATCTCGCTGGAGAAGGAAGACGAAGAGAAGACACTGATACGTGCCTGCATGAAACTCTATCATCATGAGCTATCCGAGATTGAAAGGCTTGTAGACAGCTCATCTTCTTTGATGTAATTATAGGTTATTTATAGGTGATTCTAGTTCGCAAAATTGACTTTTTTGGTCATGTTGAGAATGTTTTACATAGCATTTCAAATTCTGTGGCCATGAGAATTTTGTGGCCTTATAAATAACTTAAATTAAGAACAAGGCCATAAACGAAGGCCTTCAACAATAACCAAATGAGGTACTAAAATGATAAAAATCGAACAGCGATACAGCCAGATGAAGCACAGAGTAGAACACACCAGCGAATACTTCCAGAAGAAGGTAGAGGAGATGCATCAAGAATACCTATCTACCGGTACTCCAACGAGGAAATATCGTGTCTGGTGCCGCAAGAACGGACTCCAAGTTCCACCTTGGGCTCAAGAAGCAGCTAAGAGATACAAGGTCGAAGTCGATGTAACTGCTGATGGAACACCGAGAAGAAACGTCAGATCCTCGTCGAAGAAGTACCTGAAGAGGTTCGGAATCGAGAAGCAGAAAGGATATGTCATTCATCACTGCTTTGGATACGAGAATCGTGACAAGTTCGTCTATCTGCCAGTAGAGCTTCACAACGAGATCCACAAGTTCCTGAGATCTAAAGACATCATAGCTGACTCGAATCACTATGAGTTGATCAAAGATATGCTAGAAAGATCAGAAAAGCCGACATTCGTACACCTATAATGAAGAGGAGAAGACACAATGAAACGCGGACGTAAACCACAAACAGATGAACAGATTAGAGAGAAGTATGAAGGAAGACCGTCAAGGACTCCATATCAGATCTTCAAAAGAAGAGGAGTAGAAGTACCGGATTGGGCGATAAAGTGCCAGAAGCTCTACTCGATGAATCACTACTATGGCAATCTCGACAAGATGAGAGAGTACAAGAACAACTGGTTCAAAGAGTACAGGAACAGAGACACTAACTCAGAAGGAATTCTTCTCAGCAACATCCGAGTCAGATCACATAAGTATCTAGTGAATGAGTTAGGATTCGAGAAGATTCCAGGCTATCACATTCATCACTGCTTCACATACGATGATGCAGAGAGATTCGTCTACCTTCCATCTTGGCTTCATCACAAGATTCACAGATTCCTGAAGAGGAACGGAATCTCTGCAAAGGACGATCACTACGAAGAGATAGCTCCAATACTGAGAGAATCTAGAGTAGCTGTCTATCTGGTCAAAGATGGAAAGATCAATCAAATCCAAGCGAGGCTGTAATGACGGATGTTCAACTATCAGATGCATCAATGAAGCAGCTAGAGAAAGAAGTCAAAGAGAGGAGAAAGCTATTCGGAATCGTCTCTAAGACTTACTGCACTAGGTGCTACAAGCTCGACGCTACCTATGTATCTTCTTCAGTTATGGACGGAAGTACAGAATGTGAAGAATGCTACATAAACAGGAGAGCAACTGAGCTCTCCCGTACGATAGAGAATATCAAGAAAGTGAGACTAGAGAATGTTCGAAAGTACTTCACTACAAAGCGATTAGCTCGTGATCAAGAAGATACTTGAACTCTTTCTGGAACTCCTCTGACGGATACTCACCTTGACTCAGCTTCGAAGGATCCAGATCTGGATAGAAGTTTCTACGGAACGAGAATCCAGTTCCTCTGCACTTCGGAACTGAGTCGATCTTTTCTCCTCGTATGACATCTTTCAACTGTCTGATGAGATGGAAAATCACAAAGTCGTCTAACGGACATTCAAGCACAACTTCATTAGTGAGCTTGTCAATGATCTGTTCGACGACTTTCTGTTTGTACCACATCCACTGTCCACCTGTGAGACGGTTGTGCTGTGTACATCCCCAATCGCCATTCTCAGCGGCTTTTACAATCCTCTCGATGTAGTTTCTCGGATAGTCTTGATCGTCATCGAGAGTGATGTTGATCCAGTCTTCTATGTCATCTTTGTGAGATCTCCAAGTAGGAATGAGCTTCTGCCAGCAGTGAAGATCTTTGTCCTCGAAGTGGAACTGAACACCGAAGTCTTGAAGCTTAAGTAGAGACTCGGGAAGATCACTCAATCCGTTAGGAAAGTTCTCTCTGTCAAGATTGACTTCGACGATGTCTGGCTTTCTTGTCTGATTGAGAATAGACTGAATAGTGAGATGAGCCTGATCGACTCTCTTTGTCCATGTTGTCAATGATACGATAATTTTCATATTTTGTACCTCAGGTTTATTTACAACTGTCAAGAAATGACTATATTTAAAATGTTGTTATCCTACTCTTAACTTTAGTCCTCTGATCAATAGTGAGATTCCTTTCGAGTCGTTGAGCGTAAAAGATCAGAGGACTTTTACGTTAGAGAGAACCGATATGCCGATAGTTGACAGACACAAATCAGAGAGAATAAGCGAAGATGACATGCTAAGCAAGATGCTAGAGCTAGGAATGATAGTGAAGTCAGACTGTGGATATGTAGCATCCTACAAAGAAGATCTCGGCTTATGGTCTAGAAATAAAGCGTCTAAAGTTCTGTCAGAAGAGTTCGGGTACAGAAGGAGTACACATCATACTCCAATAGCCTTCATGAAGAAGTTCAACAGAGTATGTGAAGAGAACATGATAAAGTGGCCAAAAGGATCTGGCGGAGACAGGAGATTCTATGCTCAGAACTTCTACTCAGTATATGATGCCGAAGAAGCATTCGGAATAGATCTTGAGAAGTGCGACAGAACTCTGAGACTGAGAATTGGAAAGAGGTGGAGCAAGATTCATAGAATCAATGTCGACAAAAAAGCAGCTATCGAGAGATACAGACAGACACTGATGGCTAAGAATCCTGAGATCTTTGTGAACCCCAAGTGCCATCATTCGGATCAAACATCAGTCTTCCAGCCAGAAGACATGTCAGCAACCATCCAAGCGTTATCAATACGTTCACCTGAAGTACCTATCGAAGATGCCTCTATCGTCTGATCATCAACTATCCTTTATGAGACGTACAGAGAAGGCGTCTGTCTTATAGGAGTAGCCCGAATTCATCGATGTGCCCGTATTGAAGTAACGGATGTAGGCGTAGGTGGACGACGACTGATCAGTCGTCGTCCAGAAGCACGCGCGGCTACCTAAATAGTAGAAGGAGCCTGCGATCAGGCTACCAGCAGGAAATGCCGTAAAGCCGTAATCATCTGTACCGTTTCTGTTTTCGTTCCAGCCATACGTACTCTTAAGCTTCTTTCCTGGAGCTGATCCTATGTATGTAGCCAGAGCATCAAATTCTGCTGTTGAAGGTAAATGCCAACCTTGAATAGTAGCAGTAACTCTTACAGCAGCAGCCCAAGTGTAGTAGTACTCTGTAACGTCTCCTTGTCCATAGTTGACTGTCTGAGTGTAGATTCCTCCTTGACCATCATCAATAGCCAAGTTCTTACTCATCCAGACCTGATTGCCTATAGTAACTTCATCGAATGAAGGAGGTTCTTCTATATAGGTTCCAAGTACACTGTTTCCAAACTTAGAGACTTTGCCATTGAAGAGATATAGAACTGGTTTAGACATCAAAGACCTCCTCTGTGATTTATCCACAGATCAATGAATAGAGCGACGAGAATGATGCTCAACATCGCAGTGAAGAACACAAGAGTCGCTTGTGTCTGATTCAGTGAGTTCCACCAGTTGATCAGAGCGTTACTTTCTGTCATCATTCTTCTCCAGTGATCTGAGCATTATCTGATTCTGTCTTTCGAGAGCATCAGCTAGATGTTCAACGGTCATGTTCAACTTTACGAGTTCCTGATTGACGATGTTGAGCTGCTTGTCTATCGAATCTAGTTTGTCCCTGTGTAAATTGACAATTCCTTTCAACTCACTCACTTCAAACTTGAGCTTCAGAACATCATCATGCATATTCTGAGAGTCGTTGTCTCTCTCGACTTTCGTCTTCGCTCTCTCATTCTTGATCTTGATGTAGAACAGAACTACTATCAAGAGTGGAAGAGCAGATGGTCCTATGTAAGGAAGAACTTGTGGTACTAGAGTCTCCATCACTCCTCCTCATCAGGAACAGGATCATCGTAGAACTGCATGATCTGCATGTTGTAGATGTCGTAGATCTGACCTGACTGGCCTTTCAGAGTCAGGTAATGGATTCCGAAAGCTGAGTTACTCGGAGAATCGCTTACATCGAACATGAAGTTGACATGATCTCCTACTCCGTCAATTCCTCCATTGAGATACTTAGCGTTGTAGACTTTGCTCTCTCCAAGCTGATCCCAATGTGCTCCAGATTCACCATTGTGATGGTATGTTCTTGTAGGAACGACAGACATCGTATAGCCAGCACCAGAGACCGGATCACCTAGAATGTTAACATCGATATGTCCGATGACCTTAGTCGGATAGCGTCCATTCCTCATGTCAAGCTCTCTTGAATAGCCAATGACGAAGTCATTTCTCACATCAGCTAGCACATCGTTCCAGAGTTTGACATAGTCTCTGTAGACGAACTGTTCAGGACCATTTCTCCATGTAACGACTCCGTTCTGAGTAACACCGAGGAACTTTCCTTTGTCAGCGCTTGTAGGCTCAGTAGCTACGAAGTACTTCTTTGAAGCGTCAGAGTTCTGAATTCTAGCACCTTGTTCAGATTCCACGACAGCTGGAGAGCTATACTCGACTATAGGTGTAGGAGTACTCTCGTTGTAGTAGACGAAAGGAATCTTTCCATCAGAAGCGTCGATGTTAGTTCTAGCCTGCTCTTTCTGTTCATCAGTGAATGTCTGTTCGTTCACAGAGACATAATAAGAGAGATCTGGAAGTTCAGGAATGTCAGCAGTGCCAACAGCTCCAATGTTCTGTCTAGCCTGTGCCTTCTCAGATTCAGTGAATCCGTTGTGGTTCGGATCCGTCTGATCGATGTTTACGCATACTTTGTTTTGTTTCATAAAATCTCCTCCTAAAGCCTTAGTAGTAGGTTGGAACATTCATGTGATTGTTGTAGCTGTTGTCTCTATTGCAAATTGAGAAACTTGTAAGATTGAATCTTACTCCATTGACATAATCTTCCGATGGAATAGAAAGAGAACCTACGCCAATGTATCCTTCGTTGCAATTTGCATATAGCTCATCTGGACTAGATCCATACGTTGCGTCATTGAGATGGATGTGCAATATCAGGTTTCCATCCAAGTAGATGTATAGATTCCTATCGTCAGTTCTTATTTGCGTAAGCTGATGCCATTCATCTTCTGAGCAAGGAACATAACATAGATTCACATCATCGCCATCTAGTTCAGAAAGTAGTACAGCTCCATTGTATGTAGTTGTGTCATAGTACGTTTTCTTAACAAATTCATAGTTAAAGTTGAGTGTAGATACACCGTCAACTTTACTGATCTTTTCTATACCATGCCATAAGCCTAGTCCGTCAAGTAATACACTTCCGTGAAACTTGAACCAGCAGTTAGTCTGGATTTTCTTGTATTTAGGAACATAGGTGCCATTGACAAGAACATAGTTATATGGCGTTTCGTTAGTTGGACCAGGAGATCCAGTGTAACCATTCCATGTAATAACTTCACCATAAACACTTTGTGTATAGATTCCAAAGTCTAGACCTGTTTTACCGCTGAAAGGACCATCAGAGAAAGTTACAACATCGATTCCGTTAGTTCTGTTTCCATTTTTTGAACAGAACCACTTGTACTTTGTTCCTCCAGTAGCTGGAACGATTATGATTTCTTCTAGTTCACTATGTGGCTTAAGCGCTACATTGTTTACTACTGGATTGTCCTTGCAGTTGTTAGTATAGCCGTTTCTGTTGATGGTGACATCAAAGTATGTCTTGTAGATCAATCCGCGAGTAGGTCTCACAACAGGACCTTTGCTAACAACTGGCTCTATCAGATCTCCGTTGATCTGAGCTAGTTTATTGTTGATAGTAGCTAAGCTCATCTTATACCTCAGTGCGTGAATTGATACGAGTAGTTAGGCTCATAGTCATATTGGTTCGTCTTTACGTAGAGAGGAACATCTCCGTAGTGAAGATAGTCTCCATTATGATAAGAGAGATCATTTGAGAATACTGCGAATTCAGTAAGATCTATTCTCCAGTTTCCTAGCAGCTTACATGAGGTCATTTTACCTAATGTAGTTGAGTCGAAGTACTTAGGATTCAGAGATAGATAGAGCTCTTCAACGTTCAGATTACCACTGTTAGGCTGATACCTTGCCATTCTCTTTCCATTGACATAGATGTCCCAAAAAGCTTCTCCAAGTCTGTGTACGATGCCGAAGTGATACCACTGATCTCCTCCAGCTAAGCTTACAGTACTGTTAGAAGCATTTGAGAATTGTCTACCTGCTGGTGGATAAGCAGTCGTTGCACTGTAGCCAGGATCCTCGTATGTTTGGAACGATGTGTCGTTGTAAAGCGTGTAATGTTGATGACCAGGATAGAGATAGCCTAGAAGTACCTTTCCTGGATATCTGCTATTGTCATAGTCACTTATGCACAGAGTTTCATAACCAACAGATGGAACACCAGTATTTGTCGAAGCGATGCCTACTCTTGGAAGATTCCAGTACTCATCGATGTCGCTAGAGCTCTCATAGACTATTCTAGAGTAGCCATTGGTGTACATCTTAGTTCTGAATGTGATAGTGTACTCACGATCAACCTCTTGCCAGAACCAACCAGATGTTCCGAGTGGAAGCTTAAGAGAGGTCTTAGAGATCGGGTACTCGTACAATTCTGTGCCAACATCGTTGAAAGTAGCACTCATGTAGTCAACACCAGTGAATCTACTATCGAGACCTAGATTAGTGCCAGATAGTTGATCTATGCCTACATCAAGGTGATAGTAGTTGTAGGTGTTAGGAGACTGAATTGGAGAACTCATGCTTGATACTACAGGATCATCGTGGTCTGTGTCCTCTTTAATACCATTCATCATGAAGTTGTGTCTGAAGTACGTCAAATACAACAGACTGGAGAAGTCAAAGGGCTCATGCCCTAAGTACTTCCTTCCATTCTGACGAGTTAGCATTCTGTTGTTGAATCTAAGATACTTAGACATTCAGTACTCCTATAGACATTCAGTACTCCTATAGACATTCAGTGCTACTTTAGATGCAGATTACTATTACTTCCAGTTCGAAGGAATCTGAGCGAGTTCTGCAGCACCAGTTACAGTCTGATCTCCACATTGGTAGAAAGGTGCATCGGAATTGGTTCCACCAATAGGATTAGTATTCGGAAGGATACTAATAAGATACTGATACAGATTGTATGTACCGCTTTCAACATTTCTACAATTGTAGAACATTTGTTTTATTCTTTGAGGTGCATTATCAGTAGTAGCAACTCCAGGACATGTTATCAACGGAACATTCTTTAGTGAAGTGCATCCACAGAATAGTCTTGATAGTGTCGATGAGACCTTAAAGCCGATATTAGCGCAAGATACAAGACCGGTATATTCATAGAACATGTCGTTGACAGCAATATCTCCGTCCCCGGCATTAAGACCTATAATAGAGATCATGTTACTTTTCCAACCAGATCTAGGTTGAGTAACGTTAGCACCGAAATAATCAGAAGTGATGTCCCAAATGTTTTCATCCGCATCAACAACTGTAAGAGTTACTGGTGCACCAGCAGATGCATCTGTTGTAGGAGAATAACCACTAGCGAACTTAGCTCTAATTGTGAGAGGATCCAATCCAAGCGGATTGAATGGATCTATCTCTGGTGCTTTAAGCCACTTGTTGTTAGATCCGTTGATAAGGATCTTTCCGTTTGATGTGTAAATCGTTGTGCTCATTGTAAAAGCTCCTTTGGTTATTTATCGTAGAACGGCTTCGCTGTTATCGTAGAACGGCGAAGCCGTTATAGATCTCAGACGCTGATCGTGTAAGTCTTGTCATTGCTGTTAGTTCCTGATGTGTACCCGAGATCAGTCTCAACTCCGTCCTTGACACCAGCAATATGAATAGTGACAGTCATAGATCCACCACCGTACCAGAGTCCAGTGTGAATCTGAACTGTAGTGATAGGATCAGCTGGCTCAAGATTGATGTCAATGGCAGTTCCGTAGACTGACTTACCGTTGTTGTTGGACCAGTCAATAGCAGAAGCAACATCAGTCGAAGATAGCTCACTCCAGCCACCATTGTAGTACCAGATTGAAGTCACTTCTGAAGATGACGCTTGAACTCCATTTATCTTCACACCAGCCATATTAAAGTTGTCATTAGAACTCCAAGTGATGTGAACTTTGTAAGAGTCGTATCCACCAGCGTCAAGCTTGAAGATCAAGGTAGAACCAAGATAAGCTTCCTTGATCTTGGTGCTACCGAGATACATCTCTTTGATCTTCGTATTTCCTAGACTGAAGCTCATCTCTTATGCCTCCGGAATGAGATAGAGAGTCGTAGCTACTGGAGAAGCCGGAAGTGCGTTGACGAGAACTGAGTCACTGAATGCCGTTATCTTGTTCTGCTTTCCAGATACTGCAGCTGCCACTTCGTTATCAGTTGCATAGGTGCTCATTCCAGAAGTCGGCTGGTAAGAAGCGAGATCAGTAAGCTGTGCATAACCACTCATGTTAGCGACGGTCTGGTAAGCGCTCATAGCAGATGTCGGCTGGTAAGCACTCATGTTAGCTACTGGCTGGTAAGCTGAGAGATCGTTCTGTTCAACATAGCTTGACAGATCAAGCTCTTCGAATGCTACAGCTTCAGTGCTTGGCTTATTGAGAATCTCAGCTAGGCCTGATGAAGCATTCCAGTCAGAGTTGACTGGTGCTGTGTAAGCAGAAGAGTCTAGCTTTCCAGAAGTAGCAGATGAGATGTCTTCAAGAGTTGCGAACTGAGCAGAGAGGCCGATGTTCATGTGATCACCAGCATCTTCGATGAAGACTCCAGATACTCCAGAGATTCCAGATACTGCATATTCGAACGGATCAAGACCTGTGACAGAGATCGTATCGTTGTCGATAGAGATGTACTGACCTTCGCTATATGTAGTTCCAGCACCAGCAGCGATAGCTGAGTTGTTGATAGCAGTGATCTCATTAGAGCCGTTGTAGCTGAATGAGAGTTTCTCCTGAAGTCCAGATGTTGCTGATACAACTTCTGCATGAGTTGCATAAGCCGAGAGATCACTCTGTTCTACGTAGCTAGAAAGATCGAGCTCCTCAAATTGAACCTCTTCAGTTGTAGGCTTGTTCAAGATCTGAGAAAGACCAGATGTTGCTGACCAGTCAGCATTCTGTGGTGCTACATAAGCCGAAGTGTCTAGCTTTCCAGAAAGATCATTCTTAGAAGCATAGCTCGATAGATCCAATTCTTCGAACTGAACTTCTTCTGTAGACGGTTTGTTGAGAATCTCAGCAAGTCCGCTCGTTGCAGACCAGTCAGCGTTTACTGGATTAGCGAGACCGGAAGTAGCCTCTTCAATAGCGTTGTCAACATATCCTTGATCAGCGAAGTTAGATACATCGCCTGAAGTGAGGTAGTCGCCAGACGGCTGAAGTCCAGTTACTGATATGACATTGTTGTCGATACTGATGTATTGTCCTTCAGTGTAAGTGGATCCACCACCAGAAGCAGAGCAGCTTATGACAACTCCAGCTGAAGTATCAGTGATGCTAATTCCACTTCCTGGAATCAGGTCAATTGGATCTGGCTTATTGAGGATGTAAGCGAGATCAGTATTGTCATCTTCGTCCCAATCTGACTGAACTGGAGTTCTGTAGCCACTGCTAGGAACATAAGCGCTCATCTCAGATACTGGCTGAAGACCAGTAACTGATATCTCGTTGTTGTCAATAGAGATGTACTGACCTTCAGAGTAAGAAGAGCCACCAGGAGCAGCTGAGATAGCATAGCCACCTCCAACCGGATAGATCTCTACGTTAGGACCAGCAGATAGAGTACCAATGCCTGTGACATTGATCTGATTCTGATCTGTGATCTGAATGTGATCACCTTCAGTGTAATGAGCAATTCCAGAAGTTGCTGAGTCAACATATTCCTTCGTTGCGTAATCTGAGAGATCAAGTTCCTCAAATTGAACTTCTTCTGTGTTAGGTTTGTTGAGAATCTGGCTCAATCCAGAAGTAGCGCTCCAGTCTGCATTAACTGGTGCGACATAAGCAGAACTGTCCAACTTGCCAGATAGATCAGCTACAGTAGCATAGTCACCTGCAGGTTGAAGTCCTGTAACACTTATGGTGTAGTCATCGATAGAGACATACTGACCTTCATTGTACTCGTGATAAGCAGAACTGTCAAGCTTACCAGAAGTAGCAGAAGTTACTTCAGCATGAGTAGCGTAAGAGCTCAGATCAAGCTCTTCGAACTGAACCTCTTCTGTGTTAGGCTTATTGAGAATTTCAGAAAGTCCACTTGTAGAGTTCCAGTCTGCATTCACTGGAGCTACGTAAGCAGACGAATCAAGCTTACCTGAAGTAGCAGAATTGAGTTGAGCTTCAGTTACGTAGTCACCTGCTGGCTGAAGACCAGTGACTGAGATAGTGTCACCATCAATACTGATGTACTGACCTTCCTGATAGACAGCTCCAGATCCTGGCTCAATACCAGTGACAGAGATGACATGATCCTGAATGCTGATGTACTGACCTTCAGTGTAGTTCTCTAGTCCAGATACAGCTTCTTGAACATATTCCTCAGTAGCGTAGTTGCCAGCTGGCTGAAGACCAGTGACATTGATGACGTTAGTGTCTGTGATCTGAACGTACTGACCAGCAGTGTAATCTCCAGTTCCGATAGCTCCGTGTGGCATCTGAAGCTTGACGATCTGAAGAGTCTGGATCTTAGCGTTCTTCCATTTTACATCGTTGGAAGGTGCGAAGAAGAGTACATTTGAGCAGTCTACTGTAGATGTTTCACCTTGAGATAGAACCTTTCTGACGAAAGTTAGCTTCAAGCAGTGTCTGTCAGTGCTAGAGTCTGGACCAGTCTCATCGAGAATGAATGCTTGATCTTCATCTCCATTAGAGTTTCCAGTGTAGACCTTGACCTCATCGAGAGTGTTCTGAAGAGCTGTAGGATCCTGTTTGTAGTCAATGACGCAGTTGATGAGATAGATACCTGCAGTCAGGTACATGCAGTTGCCATTCTCGATTCTCTCGATGAAAGCACCTTTGTAGTCTGGTGTAGTCGGAAGAGGAAGAATGTTGTACTCGATAGCTGGATCAAGATTCTCAGCTAGAGGACCATCCTGACCGAGCCAGTGCTGAGTGTCCATCAGAGATACAGCAGATCCAGATCCGCCTTTTCCAGGCATCACGTTGTATCTGCTCATCTGGAGAGATCCAAACTTGTTGTAGACGTATACGTCGTATGACTGCGATGGATCAGCTAGAACGACGTTAGCGCCGAGAGAATCAAGTGGAATTTGGAAAGGATGAAGATTGCCATTCCAGTCAGAATAGCAGTAGTACTTGTTTCTGGTGCCGTGAACGTAGCACTCGATCCAGCCACCCGTCAAAGGCTTTCCGTTCGTATTTATCAGCTGGAAAGCTGGATCAAGCAAATATGCAAGAGATAGTTCTTCTTGTTCGGTGACCATCGTTAACTCCTAACTATAGCAGCATCTGATGCTTTTTAGCGGCATCACATTGATGCATGGTTCTTTTCATCACAATAAATAGAGGCATCTTCTTAGAGGCTTTATGATTCTCTCAAATAAATACTATGCAGTGAAAACCGAAATGTGAGGTACACATGATAATTCCAAGATGGTCTAAGGTAAATCGAAAGAGACAGATCCAGATCTCATACAAGGATCCAAATTTCGTTCGATATTACGATCTAGACTTAGAAGATTTCACAGACATAGTGCTCAAGTTGAAGAGAAATGAGGATCTATCAGTATCAGAAAACTATCGCTATGGTCTCTACATAATGACTATGTGCATCATAGTTCAAGAAGGTCCAAAGTTCGTCATGAAGACTAAGGACGAGAAAGAGAAGATGATAGAGGTTCAGTACTATGAGCTTCTCACTAAGATACATACTTTTGATCCAGCACTAGGATCTATCTATTCATACTCGTACAAGATAGCTTGGAACGCTGGAATTCACTACTTCAAAGAGCTAATAAAGAAAGAGAAGAGAGAGAATAAAATTAAGAAACACTTAGATGAGTGTTATCAGGACTACATGAGTGAAATAACACAAGGAAAGAAAGAATCCGGAGGTACAGATGAGTGATACAAAGAGACAAGTGAACTTTATTCCAGCAGACAGAGGAGCCTGTGGATACTACAGAATGATCAAGCCAGCAGAGCTTCTCTATGACTATCCTGATGTAGATGTGACAATCTCAGAGCCTTCTGTGTACAGATTGCCGTCAAGAGATGTTCTCTTCGTTCAGAGACTGTTGAAAGAGGATCTGATGAAAGATTTCATCCAGTACAAAGGCAATACGAAGGTGATAGTTGACTTTGATGACGCTATCTTCGGCAAGAATGTAAAGATTCCTGAATACAACTACAAGTCAGATCAGATCGATGTGAATGTCATATCTTCCAATATGAGAAACTATCTCGACAAGCTAGCTGATCATGTCATAGTGAGCACAGAGCATCTCAAAGAAGTCGTGTCAGAGTACATCCCAAATGAGAGAATCACAGTCATTCCGAACTGTCTCAAGTACTCAGACTGGTACTTTCCTTATAAAGATGCACCGAGAGATCTATCGTTCTTCTTCGCTGGATCTGACACTCACTATCACGACAAGAAGAGAATGAGAGGAGACTTCAGTGACGCTTTGGTCAACTATCTCGAAGACAAGAGAGTCGGCGTTATGGGCACAAAGCCTCAATGTCTGATGAAGAGATACATGGCTTATCCACCAGTCAACATGTTCAAGTATGCTCCTTACTTCTATCAGTACGCTGGACAGTACAGATTCATCATCGCTCCACTTGAAGAGAATGAATTCAACAAGAGCAAATCTGATCTGAAGTATCTCGAATCATGCGCTGTCGGAAGAGTATGTCTATGTACTGATTTTCCAGGCTCTCCTTATGAGAATGCTCATCCTCTTCAGAAGATTCCATTTGGTGCATCTGAAAAAGAGATCAAAGACATAGTGAGAGTAGCTGATCAGAACTATAATGAGATTCTCAAGTATCAGTACAAGTATCTACAAGGAAGATGGTTGGACAATCACCTCATTGACTATCTCAACGTACTCGATAAAGTGTAACGTAAAGTAAAGTATAGGTTACATAAGCGATAGCTTCTCTATAAGGTTGAGATTTAACTTGCAAACTAATATATCTTATCTTTATCATATTATATTCTTTGTCAGAATAAATCTCAACCTCTACACAAAGAAAGAGCTGGATTCATCGTCCAGCTCTTTTTAATTGAGGTACACAGTTTGATGAGATCTATCTCATTAGCGAAAGGTGCCTTAGTGAGCGACCAAGTTAGCCGTAGCATCCTTGACGAGCACGTAAGAGCAGACTCTCGGTTCTACCGTACCAGCGACAGCTGCGATAGCGTATCTGGTAACGTTTGTGCCCTTGAGCACATCCACTGCACGACCCGTGTGCATCGTGATTCCCTGAGGAGAGGTAACTCTGCTGTCTGCGTTAGACCAGTCGAGCTCCGGAAGAGTGTCGAATTCGAAAGCGCCCTTACAACGGAAGATGCCCGGGAAGTAAGTACCAGCAGTGATCGTGTTGACGAGCTTCTTAGAGTTGAAGCTAGTAGCAGCGAGTGCATCACCATCAGCATCACAGAGTTCCTTAGTTCCTTCACCAGAGAGATCCGAGTGACGAACCTTTACGACGCCACCTTCAGCCTTCTCGACTGCGATGAATGCCTTGAGAGCAGAAGTCTTCTCACCAACGAGGTCAGTTGCATAGACTTCCTCAACGAAGATCGGAGTTCCCTTAGGAATGTCCTGAGTTACGCCGCTGAGCTTGACGTAGTCGAAGCCAGTCGTGGTCTGTTCGAAGCCAGTTACCGTAGCAGTTGCGAGTTCAGCAGCGAGGTTAGCGCTGATGATCACAGACGGCATACCTTGCTGAGCACGAACTTCAGCGGAAGCAACCGTACCCTTAAGGCCCTTCTGATACATCGGCTCAACGCCATTGGTCGGAGCGAATCCCTTACCAGTAGACTGCATGACAGATTCTACTGACGGATCCACGAATGCGAACTGAGCATCAGAGCTGATTGACTCAAGGAAGTTAGAAGCCTTGAACAGCGGCATCCAACCCTGACCGACGAATGCAGTGTTCTGCTTACCGATTTCGTTCTTGAGAACCTTCTTGACGAGACCCTTAGCGATCTTTTCGCCCTGAGGAATAGCAACTTCTTTGTCCCAATTGACATCAGTTACCTTCTCAAGGAAGTTCGTCTTGATAGCGACGTTACCAATCTCGATGTTGAGGTTGACCTTTCTCTCAGTCAGATCAGAAGCGCCCTTTCCGCCTTCTGCAGAACCTTCGGAAATGTCCATGCCTTCCTGGAATTCTCCAGCATCACGGATCACGAATTCATAAGACTGACCATTGCGCTTGCCAACGAGCTGATCCTGAAGACGAGAATCAGAACCTACAGTGAGGAACGGAGCTGCTTCAGCAGAACGAATAAGAACGAGCTCGGTTTTCTTGTTTGGACTAAATGTATTTGCCATGATAAATTCTCCTTAGAATTTTCTTTTTATCGACCACTCGGATGGCTTCTGAGATAGTCGTTTATGTCTGCCATGCTCGTGAAGAGACTGTTGTTAGTTCCTCCGTTAGAGCCGGCAGTTACCTGATGACCTAGAATAGGTACTGTACCCGTAGGTACTTGATTTTGTGGCTGTGATGCCACTTGTGCCGGATTCTGTGCTGGAGCTGGATTCTGTTTTGACTTGTACCAGTTTTCCAGAATTTCATCTGACACTTTAGCGATTGATCTGTGGAGAGTGTAAGGATCCTTGCTTCTGAAGAGCCAATCAATCATCTGCTTGTTCTTCTGAGGCTGGAGGAGTTCTCTTAGAACTACTGGATAGTCACGAAGAGTGTCTAGATAGCGAATGATGACGCCTTGCGGATCATCCTGCAACAGCTTCTTAGTGAGTTCTCCACCGATAGTCTGTCGGAGATTCTCATATTCCTGTCTCTCTGTCGGATCTGTGAAACAACGCTCTGTAGCTTCTCCGTCGATCTCAATGTCCATCTGTCTACGCTCTTCAATAGACTGATTTGTCAGATTCTGAATCTGGTTCTCCAGATCTTTCTGACCATCTCTGTAACGAAGATATGCCTCAACGTTCTGAGTGCCATCTTCATTCTTGAAGTGCCTCAACTCAAGACCTTGTCTCTTTTCGAGTTCAGCTCTGAGCTTCTTGATCTCAGCTTCTTGTTCAGCTATCTTAGACTTAGCTTCCTTCAGCTTCTCATTCTTTCGAGCGAAGGCATAACTCTTCTGCTCTTCTTTGGTCGGCTTTGGATTCTTGTCGGATTTCTGTGAAGTTGGATCTTTCTTTTCAACGACCTTGTCTTCTGCTGGCTTTGGCTCATCACTTCCTTTGTCAGTGGACTTAGCCGGATCGCCATTTACCTTTTCTGGTTCAGCTGTTTCTTCAGGAGCCTTGGCGCTAGAATCTTCTGATTTAGTAGTCTCTTTCTCGGTTTCAACTGATGAGGTATCTTCCTTGACTTCCTCTACTTTGGCTGGTTCTTTTGTCTCTTTCTCTGGAGTCAGATACTTGAGAGCTTCTTCTGTTGACATGCTCACGGTTTGTCATTCCTTACCGAGGAAAATTGTCGAATCATATCGCCTCGTTCGTTATGATTCCTGTTCATTTCAATAATTAGAAGAGATTATTGAAAAAATGAAAGAAACTCTCATTTTTCTGATGAGAGTTTTTTGTTTATCTGTTGGTTCTGTAGTGAGAATCGAAGAACTTCTCCATTGAAGGAGAATCTACGAATTCAGCTACTTGATACGGCTCTTGTGCAGCTACTGGATAGGAGTTTCCTCTACCTGTCAGAATCACCATCATCTTTGTGTTAGGATCGTAGTTGATGCCGTTGATCCAAGAAGATGACTGAGAGACTGGCTTTCTAGGAATCTCATCGTCCCAATAGCGAGGAAGAGAGGCTTCATGTTCCATAGCTTGCTGTTCAAGAATAGACATGAGATACTGCTTCTCTGGTCCTTCTGGCATAGCAGCTACAGTGTAGTAGCCAGGCTGATTTCGAACATCGAGTGCTTCTGCATGTTCAATCTCAGTCTGACGGTTCACTGCATCTCTGTCACCAGACTTCAGAGCATTGTTGCCTAGTCCTTTGCCTTGAATGACATCGAAGTGCATATCTTATACCTCCGGATTCTGAACTGGCATTGTCTTGTCAAGCATCTGTTGAGCGCCATCGATGAATGCTTCAGTTACTTTCTCCTGAGCCTTCATATCAGCTTCAGCAGCCTTGATAGTGACTTCCTGTTCTTTGAGAATGCTGTTCTCTTCATTCTTGATAGCGTCGTTCTGGATCTTAGCAGTCTCTATAGCTACCTTGTCCTTCTCAGATACGATGAACTTGTTCCAGTCTTGCTGTCTCTGTTCTCTGTTGTTGAGCATAGACATCTGAGCCATAGTGAGCTGATTTCTGAGATCTTCGCATTCAGCTTGTTTCTTCTCGAGTTCCATCATCGTCTCGTCCATAGCGAACTTCATCTGGTTGAGCTGATGGATAGCAGCAGGATCAACTTCGTCTGATACGAACTTGACATCAGGCGGTAGGTTAGCTACGATGTTGCGAGACAGATCCTTGCCAATGTCGTTCTTGAGAGTGTCTGCGAAGTACTTGGCTAGAATCGGCTTCATGTTGTCAGGCATGATCGTTGCGAGAGCAGAGAGTTCCTGTCTGTTCTTCATCTGTCGAGTGATGATAGAAGGACCATTCTCTAGCGTGAACTTGAGATCCTGACCACCGTTTATCATCTGAATGACGATCTTAGCGATAGTTCTCATTGCAGAGTAAGCATGATTGTAGTAGTTGGCAGTGTTAGACTCTTTAGAAGTCTCTTGACGGAGAATCTCAGTTGCAGTTCTCTCACGCTGGTCGATAATGCCAGTTAGAGGAATGCCGAGAGTGTCTTCCATTAGAGTTCTGCATGTTGAGATAGTGTTCTGAAGATCACCAGTCTCGAATGCTTCTGTCAAGAGCTTAGGCTCATGCTCACCTTTCCAGAGATATGCGACAGTGTCATCTTGGTTGATAGCTGCTAGCTGTCTCTCTAGGCCATCTACTGCATCTACATGAGCCATTACGTTAGGCTTTGCAGATCTTCCGACTCTTTCGATGAGAGTTGAGTAAGCGATGTTAGCGCCAAGCTCAAGAGACATCGTCTGACGGATGATGCCGTTGAAGTTTATCTCATTGTCCTCATAGACTTCGTTACCAGCGAATCTGATAATCGGAATGATCTTGATAGGAAGTGTGAGATTCTGAACGATCTTGTCGCCGACGATCTTGTAGTAGTCAACAAATCCTTGATCGTTCTTCACATAGTAAGTGACCTCAGCTACGCAGTTCTGAGGAATCTTCCACTGGCACTCGTAAGCGAACGAGATAGTGCACTGCTGTTCTGGATAGGCGAACGGAACGACATCATCACCATAGAGTCTCTTAGCCTTCTTGATAGGAATGTAGTTGATGACAGCGCCTTCTTCAGCATCAGATCCATCACATGTGACGCATGTAGGATCCATTGCTATAGAATCGATGTGCTTTGCTGACTCAAGAACAAGCTTTGCAGCTCCATTGTACTCATCCTGAATAGTCGTGATGATTCCAAATCCGTAACCAGTGAGACATTCTTTTCTGAATGCGTCGATCATTGCAGACTTAGAGTCTGAATCTGATTCGAAGTTGTCGATAGCTTCCTGAATTAGATCCATCGGTTTTTCTTTGTCGACGAGCTCACAGTGCCAAGGTGAGTTAGATACTGGAGATGAGATAGCGTTAGCCATCGTGTTCCAGTTGTTCATAGCGAGATTTCTTCTCTTCTTTCTCTTCCATTCAGAAACTAGAGTGTCGTCCCAAAAGTCACCTGAGTATCTTCTCAGATCGGTGAGAGCACGATTGATGGCTCTAGAGTAACGTGAAGAAGATCTCTTCAGGAAGTCGTTACAATCCTGAAGAATCTTGTTCTCATCTAGCTCTGGTTGAAGAGTTTCGTTTGTCATTTCATCCATTTTTAAACCTCTCAAATTCCTCAGTTATTTATCCTGCTGGTGTGGTCTTTCCTAGATCGTCGAATCTGTATCTGTACGTTACACTTCCGTGGAAGCAATCTCCTCTTTCACGGTAATTGTAGAGTGCATCGTTGAGTGAAGATGACCAGTCATCGATGTCGTCATTGTCACAGTATCTGATGCCAGTGTAGTGATACTTCAGAGGACGAATACTACTGAAAGTAGCCGTCTGAGCGTTTCCATCAACAGCCGTCTGAAGCATAGAGCTACCTACTTTGAACTCCTGCATGTAGAATGGCCAGTTGTCATTTTCTGCTGGTCTCAAGAACACCTGAACATAAGCTTCAATATGAACTGGAGTTCTCGGTCTCAGATACGGAAGTCTGAACAGTTTATCTACTGGAATTGTAACATCCTTGAAGTTGAGAATCCAGTAGATGTCGTAAGCTACATCTCTCTCAGGCGCAGATCTCTGATCCTTGACAATCCAACAGCCAGTAGAGTCTGTAGTTCCAGGAACGTTAGTCATGAAGTTGTTCTGATAGTCATAGCTACCCTGTGAACACGTAGTGTATGTATAAGGTATGAAGTACGTTATCTCATCTTCGAAGACAGGACAGCCACCAGTGTTTCCTTGATACTTGAAGCCAGAGTTGTCAGCGAATCCAGCCTTGCTAACTCCGTTCCAGAGACTATCGTCGATGAAGTTATGGTCTGAAAGGTTGTTACAGAACTTACCATAGAGACCAAGGCTACTAATAGAATAGTAGTCAGCTCCACTTACTGGTGCAAGAAATACCTTAGCGTTCTCGCCTACGAATATGTTAGCGAAGAACTCGCCACACCAGAAATAGCCTTCATAACCGCTCGGTGGAGTCCAGAACTCGGGATACTGATAGATTCCAGTATGAATTCTACATCCTATCATCTTCACCTGTCTGTACAGATTCTGACGATTGTAGATAGAGCAGCTGAGATACTGAGGTTCGATTCCAGGAGTGTTGAAGGTAGCATGAACTTCTACATTGTCAAGGTAGAGCGAAGTGAGTGCCTGAATAGGAACTGAAGCCGTGATGGATCCTCTTCTGAGAGCGAAGTCACTCACTGTCAGTTGTGATCCGTTAGTGATGTTCAGCCAGCAGTCAATGAAGTTCAAGAACGGAGTCGTTCCAGCGACATTGATTCCACCAGATACGTTGTGAAGCTCAGCGTTTCCAGCTAGAGTTACGTTGACGAAAGAAGCATTCTCAGCTACGCATCCTGCAAGAAGTGTCTGACCAGTGATGGTGCTCTCGTTAAGGTCACCATAGTTAGACTCATTCTGCTTGTTCTTCAGAATGATGTAGTTGTTCGGATTGTTGAAGTTAGTGAGAACGATTCTGTTGTTGAATGACTGAAGATTTGACCAGTCATAGTCCTCTATGAACCACTCTTCCTTCAATTCAGTGTTCTCGATAGTGATAGTCGAGTTGAACTTTCTCACAGACTCGATGTCACAGTCGAATAGTCTCGTGTTTGTGTTAGGAGAAACCTCGAAGATGACATGCTTGTACTGAAGGTTGATAGGATAGTTAGTGTCAACGATCATCGTGTCGAAGTTAGAACTCTGGCTCATCTGCCAAGAGAGTCTAACTGTCTTACATGTAAGAACGGTTGATCTGTTCATGAAGAACGGATCACCATTCCATTCACCAGTGATGCTTGAGTTGCCAGAGTCAATGAACTTTACTCCATCAGCGATGTCGATCTCATCAACAGTAGCGTTGAGAGAGTCATACTTGTAGTACTTGTAGTCACCATATCCAGAGAAGTAAGGACGAACCTTCATCTCGTCGCAGTACTGGAACCAGACGCTCATTTGAGATGTCTGATCTTGCATGTTCTGAGTGTTGCTCGGAAAGACTCCGAAGTGACGACAGTCACAGTGTTCTGTCGGACAAACCATGATCCAGCGTCCAGTCAATCTCTCATTAGACTTGATTATTGATCCAGCATTGTCGTTCGTCTCTAGTCTGTCATTCCAGATGTAGTTGATAGGCTCTTTGTCGCCTGCTGAATTGTAGCCTAGAAGCGTAATGACTTTGTATTGATTGATCTCTGGAACAGCTGTAGGATTGAGAGATCTCAGGCTAGCGATAGAGTCAACAGCCATAGCAGCATCACCTGTTATGTGAATGTCGAGGTCTTGCTGAGATTCTCCTGTGTACTGTAGAAGCCATAGAGATGTGTCAGATGTGTCGATAGAGTTTCTCTCGATGTTAGCGAAAGAACCTGTACCGATGTACTTGTAGAAGTATGCGACTACATCTTCTTCAATGAAGATCTGCTTCTCGGATCTTCCATACTCATCAGTCAATTGAGGATTCTGAATAGCAGTTCCGTCAGAGTCGTAGATGTCAGCATTAGTGTTGCCATCCTTGACCATGACCTGAATGCATCCTTGTAGAATCTTTCCGCTATTGTCGAGATAGCGATTCCAAAGGTCTAGATTTCTCACTTCTTACCTCCAATTCTGTTTTGCCACTTTGAGTAGGCATCTTCATCTGGATTTATACCACGCTCTTCAGACCATTCCTTGTAAGCTTCCCAAAGTGGATCTCCATCTTTCTTTCTAGGAGCGAAACCGAGTGACCAGTCTCTGTCATACATGTTCTTGTACTTGTCGATGATGTAACGATCCTCTGTAGTAGCCTTAGAGCCTCTGCCTTTACCTGTTGCAATCTCTTGCATTGCTATCTGACCAGGAGCACCAAGGTTTATTGCATCAGCAAGTCTCAATGCACCGTATGACAGCTTATCATAGGGCTTCGTTAGAGGCTTAGTAAGAACATACTGCTTTCCATAAGGTGTAAGGTTCAATTTTTCACCTCTAGCCGCAGCATCTCTTAGACCTGCTTCAAGATTTCCAGCACTGATCTCTTTCTGGTACTTGTCCATGATAGAGCTGATCTTGTTTATGTCCATTCCTTCATTACCGAACTTGCTTACTTCAGCCATGAGTTCTGTCTTCATGTGAGATTCAGGAAGTGCTTCGATTGTTCTAGCGAGTTTGAGCTGATCGAGCATTCCTTCCTCTCCTCTCATCTTGAGAAGATCACCGAGTCCACTGGAGATAGCCTTGTTCTGATCTCTCAATGCAAGTGCTGCCTGTACTTCCGGATTTGAATAGCCTCTTGCTACTCTTGATAGCTTTCTGGCGTTAGCAATTCCGTATGCCGTAGCATTAGCAGCTACATCAGAGAATGCATCCTTTGCGATGTCTGACCAGTCTTTCTGATACGGAGATCCAGTTACCTTGTGTCCGACATCTCTTGTAGCTCTTATTCCAGGACCTAGGATCGTTGAAACTGGTCCAGGAACAAAGTCAGCAGCAGCGCCAGCAGCTCCTAAAGCAAGATCTGCCTTAGATCCTAGAGATGAGCCAAGTAGACCAGCAGCCTCGTTACCGAATGTAGCTTCTGATGGATTGTCGATGTATCTCTGTTTCTCGTACTCAGATGCCATTAGAGCTCTAAGTGGATTTTCTTTCAATGTCCACTCTTTCTCAACCTCTTTAGCTCTCTTGTACTTTGCAGCTTCATCTTCCTGCTCTTTCTTATAGTGAGCTCTTGCTGCATTTACATTGTCGAACCATTCCTTGATGTCGGAATCACCAATTGAAGGATTCTGCTCCTTGAAAGCCATTAGTCTCTCTTCAGTAGGCCACTCGCCATCCTGATTTCTGTAGAGCTCAGTTAGAGCTTTCTCCTTGTCGCCTAGAAGATCCATGAAGCTCTTGTACTGTCGAGTGAAGCTTGTCTGACCTTCTAGCCATCTCTGGTTCTCCTTCTTGTCGAACCAACCTTCTGGACTATTCAGAAAGTCATTTGCTATATCAGGACTGATAGCATAGAGGTCATTGTACTTCTTTCTAAGTTCTTCATCTGACATTGCCATATCAGCCTCACTTTGTCTTAGGATCCTTAATCACTCTTCTTGTCTTCTTTCCAGTATTCTTGTCTGTCTTCACATCAATAATAAGACCTTCAGCTTTTAGCTTACTTGGATCAGGATTTCCGCCGTTATCAAGTATCTTTTGAAGATCACTTATGACCTTTGCTCCAGCTTCATCAGATCTGATCTTCATCAGACGATTGTGCTCGGATCTGATAGTTTGATCCTGATTGTATAGAGGATCGTTCTTGATGGCTCTTAGAGTATCATTCTTTTCCTTTTCTGTCTTGAATCTGTTGATAGCCTTGAGATCTGCTATTCTAACACCTTTTGCTACAGGACCTTTCTCCTCTTGAGGTACTTCTTGTGTAGATTCCGGAGTGTAAGAAGGAATATTCTCAACCGTCTTGACTGGTGTGATTCCTGCTTGCTCGTTGAGCCATTCTGATTCAGCCATAGAGAGTTCGAGTTCCTTCTGAGCATTGTCAATAGCTACCTTGTTACCTTCGGCCTGTGCGTTAGCAAGTGCTGTCTGAGCAGCTCTGAGACGAATGTTAGCTTGTTTTCTCTTTAGCTCAAAGTCTGATGCGTTTCGAGAATCCTGAGCAGCACGAGATTCCTGAGCTAGACGAAGAGCATTCTCAAGCTGTCTCTCCTGCATGAGTCTCTGGTTAGCCATCTGAGCATCCTGCATCTCACGAGCACGGACAGCGTCATAGTAACCTTTGTAGAGATCACTCTTGCCTTCAGTGATGTAGTCGAAGATTCCAGGAGAAAGCATTCCTCTCTCAGGTAGAGACTTCTCCATCTCTACTCTTGCTCTAGCTTCTGCGATCTTCTGATCCAGATCTAGCATCTCTTGAAATTTCTCATTCATTATCTTCCTCCAAGTAGCTTGTTCATCGCAATTCTGTAATTGATCCAGTCTGCCTGATTAGCGTTAGAGTTTCCAGGAAGAGCATAGACATTAGCTTCACGACCATAAGTCGGAGCATATCCAGTATGTCCATAGCTAGTCGAACCGACGATAGAGCTGTAGTTGTCAGGAACAGCCTTCGTGTAGTCAGCCATCTCCTCAGCAGCTTTCTGTTGTTCAGCTTCTATGAGAGCAGCTTTCTGTGCTTCTAGCTGAGATAGTTCAGCAGCAGCTCCAGATCCGCCATAAGCCATAGCAGCTGTTCTTCCTAGCATCTTCAATCCTTCGACGATGTGCTGTGTTCTCTGGTTGTTGAGCTCTTGCTCTTCTTTGAGTCTCTGTGCTCTTCTGTTTAGCATGGCATCTAGAAGAGAGCCATACTGAATGTTGTCACGATTGTAAATTCCAGCCATTTTGAATTCTCCTTCATCGTTAGTAGAGGCTCGCCATGCTTGTTCCGTAAGCCTGAGCTGCAGCCTGCTTGTCTTGCATAGCCTTCAAGATGTCAGACTGTTTAGCATCCATAGTGTTGTAGTAGTCAGATGCAAGAGAACCTTGTAGACCGAGCTTATACTGAACAGCGTCACGAATAGCGTTGAGACGATTCTGGTTGTTAGTGATAGCGTCCTGATACTGCTGATAGTTGAACTGTCTGTCTGTGTTGAACTCAGACATAGCAGTCTTGTTTAGCTCATCAGACTTCTCAGCGACTCCCTTAGCGATGTTGAGAGCAGCACCAGTTCCTCTTCCTAGACCAGCTCCTGCAGCAGTGTGCTGGAGAGATTCAGTAGTGTCACCGATGATTCTGCTGTAGTAAGGATTGAGGAAGTCTTCCTTCGTCTTTTTATAGTTGAAGCCAGGATCTTTTGCTGCATAGCTTTCTGGATTGTAACTAGCGATAGCGTCTCTGTAAGCAGCTACATCAGATGCAGAGCCGAGCATTCCACGAGTGTCATAGTAGCCTTCAATCTTTCTGAGCATCTCGTCATAGCTCTGATTGCTCTGACCTAGCATCTTGGTCAACTGTTCAAGACCAGCAGCTCTAGAAGCTTCAGCTGCCTCTCTGTTCTTAGAGTCGTTGTATAGATTCGCCGCAGTAGTTCCAGCAGCGATAGCGCCTCCGATGATTAGTGCAGGAATCATATTTCAAGTTCTCCTTTTTGTATCAATTCCATTTCTTCAATACCAGCTGACCGAAAGCAGTTTCGTCTGATCTTAGTTCAGCTGTCAAAACATTGTCAACGACCTTGAATCTTCTTCCTTCAGATGAGACTAGGAATCCATCATAGACGTTAGGAAGTCTTATTTCTACTTTAGCGCCTTTGTATAGATTTATAAAGAGAATGTTCTTAAGGATCGTAACTGAGTAGTTTGTCTCTCCTGTCTGAGCGTACTGACCTCTCAATGCCTCCAAGTTCTTGTTAGAGTCATCGTATCTGACAATTCTCAGTGTGTTGTTGAGAAGATCCATTATCAGTACCTCATCATTGGTGTAGGAGTCCAGTTGATCAGGACATTCTGAATAGAGAACGGAATGTTCTCAGTCGTAGAGATTTCGATCGTGAAGAATGATCCGAATCCAAGGCCGAATAGAGATGTGTCATACTCATATTGACCTATCTTTCCGAGATATGCATCTTCATAGTCTGACCAAGTAGATCCGTCCCAAGAGTATCTGAATGAGACTCTCGGATTCAATTCCATGTTGTCATACTGATCGTTGAAAGAGTGCTGACCTTGGTTAGCGATCAACTTTAGCTCGTCGATGAAGAACGGCTGGTCGTTAGATACTAGCACTGCACCTCTTCTCATCTTCAGAATAGGTCTTCCATCGTGCTCACTGTACTTGTTCTCGTTCATGTAGCAGAGAGCATCTTTAGTTCCGATGTAGATCTTTCCGTAAGCGAACGTAGCATGATTGTATCTCCAGTACTCTAGTCTGTTCTTCTCGTCATAAGAAGATCTGTAATGCCAAGCATTCTGAGAGATGTCGTAGACGAAAGTCTTCTGTGAGTCTTCGAATGTGATAGAGTAGAAGACATGCTGATGTTCTTGCCAGATAGAAGAGTAAGCGTTCTGAGGATTGACGATCTGAGCTATTTCTCTTTCAATATCTTGTGTTGATACTCTGCTCAACTGTGTGTCAGAGATCATGAAGATTCCGTTTTCACCAACATCTGAAGAACCAAGGAAGATAGCTGTAGTGCTGAGAATAGCTAGAGAGTTAGGTGCCTTGATGCCGATGTTACCAGCTGCGTTGTCAGGAGAGCTGAACGGATTGTTCTTGTCGTCATTGTATGAGAATACCTGCCAAGATCTCTCGCCGAATGTGTAGAGCTTTGATCCGTTAGAGCACAGAGCTACTGTGTTGTCTGGACACCATTCAGAGTATGTGATGAATCCGTAACGAGCGAACTGAACAGTCCATACTCTGAAGAGGTCATTCACTTCAGGTGTGTCATCTGCTGTGCCGTCAATGAACTTCTTATAAGCATCGTAGTTCGGATCATTGATGTTTCCAGCCTTGTATTCTTCTTTCTGTTCATCAGTCAGTGACATCCACCAGTTGATGAAGTTCTGTCTCTGAGTGTAGAACAGATCAGATTCTCCATTCTGAATTTCGAAAGGATACTGATAAGAAGTGTAGAATGCATCAGTTCCTGCATCGTTGACGATCAGATAGCCATAGAGATATGCGCAATGAGTAGGTCTGATGTACTGAGACTTAGAGTTGACTCTCAACGGAAGAGCGATTCTCTTGAAGTCGGTCTGCTGATCACCTGTAGATAGACCAGTGTCAACAGCATAGACGTTAGTTCCATCTGTAATGATCAAATGAGGATGAGCAGATCCATAACCACCAGTCTCTACCATGTGACATTCAGTGCCTACTGTCTCGATCTTTCCTACGCTCTCTACTCTCATGTCTTCATGAATGAGATAGAGTGTCTGGTCATAGACAGCATAGAGAACTGGACGATTGTCGTATCCTCTAGAGACTCTGTACATACCACGACATTTTCCTTCAATGTCAGCAGCTTTCACAGCTCCAGAGATAGTTCTCATAGCGATGTCGCATGAAGAGTCAGACTGTTGAAGTTCTGGATACATGTTGAGAGACTCGCCAAGACCTATCTTAGCGAGATTGCTCTTAGTGATACCACCACAGATGTTAGAGATGATCTTTGCACTAGCCATGACTCATCTCCTCTAGAACCATGTTCCACCTAGCAGCTCATCTTGAGTCATTGTGTGTTCTCCAATGCCGAAGTTATACGGAGATCTTGATAGGATTCTGTCTTCTGCCTTTGGCGTTCTGACATTGTCGACCATGACTCTCACTTCAGTCTCAAGTCTCTGCATCTGAGCATCATCCAGTCTCGGGAACTGAATAGCGAGCTTGTGAGCTAGAGCAACGATGAGAAGCTCAGCATAGTTCTCTGGAATAGGAAGTTCATCGTCGATGTCGAACTGAATAGTCTCATTGTAGTTGATCTTGAGCATCCAGTTCTGAGAAGCTACGACTGGCTTGATCTGCATGAGCCATTCACCTTCAGCTTTCTGAGTGTAAGTGAAGACAGCAGAGTTTCTTGAGTATCTGTCATAGTCAGCTGGAGCTACATACTTCAGTTGACAGTTGTCTCGATACTCAGATCCGTTAGTAGCGACATAGATAGAGTTGATCTTTCCTAGATTTCTGATCTTGATGTGCTTGCAGTTTACGTATCTCAACATCTCTTGGAATCTCTGAGACTCATCAGCTTGATGCCATGACCAGAGATAGCTTCCAGAATGAGGAAGAACAGTCCAGTAACCGTTCAGATTGTCCTTAGATACTGCCCAAACGTCATTGTTGTAGTCATCTTCAGTGAGTGAATATGCGTTCAGGTCATCAATGTTGTCAAAATAGAGATTGTTTTCGCCCTTAAGGGAGTCGAATTCGTCGTAGATGTGAATGTGAGGAGCCGTGTGACAAGTGAAGTAGTTCTGTGTCCAAGCAAGAAGATTGTCGTAGTTGTACTTGTCTACCACACCTTTCAGCAGTCTGAAAGCAGTCTCTTCGATTCCGCCAGGAAGAGCCTGTCTTCTAGTGCCGACATTGCATCTGATAGCGGCCTCTTTGATTATGTCTCTTACTGCTCTCATTGATAGAGCCTCCAAATGTTTTGTTCATGACAATAAATAGAAGATCTTTCGATAGAGGATCTTTCGATAGAGTATCTTTCGATAGAGGATCTTTCGATAGAGTATCTTTCGATAGAGGCATTCTCTCACGAGAGCTCTACATCTCTAAGAAGTTGAGATACCTGTCTGAGATTTCTCTAGCTCTATCAGCTTCTTGTAAGACAGATCCGTGATTCATAGCATAGACTCCGAGAGCGAGTGAGTCTGATTCATCTGGAGAGTGTCCCAAAAGCTCTTTTATTTCAGATTTCTTTACAAGTTGAAGCTTACCAGACTGATTAACGAAGCAAGTCGTATAGCTGAGCTGTGTCTTTATGTCATCGTTAGAAATGTAGAGTCCTTCTTTGATAGCGATAGAAGTCTCGCCATACATCTCAGCTCTAGCGTTAGCGTATCTGTCTTTGTCATAAGGAGCATTAGCGAAGTTGATTCCTACAGCATCATGATGCTTTGCTTTGAGAAGATCAAGAAGGCCACAAGATGTAGAACCAGTGACATCTATGTATGTGCACTTGATGTTCCATTTTCTGATCAAATTTTCAGCTACTTCACAGAGATGAATAGAGTCAGCCACTTGGATCTTGATCTGTTCTTCGATTCTGAACTTAGAAACTACAGTGAGTACGTTGTTGTCGCATCCGAGACCAGACAAGTCGATTCCTAGATAGTAGAACTTTGATGTGATTCCAGTGTCAGCTCTCGGATAATCTTTGAGCTGAATGATAGATGCGTCAGAGTCTAGATCAAGCATCACGCCTTCTAGCTCTTGTTGGAGCATATCATCATTCACGATAGACTGCTTCATGAGTTGAAGTTGTTCTTCTGTGATCAACGGATTGTCAGAAGTCTTTGCGTGGATCACTTCGACAGACTCTGGATGCTCTCTGATGTACAGATTGAGCCATGAGCCTCTTCTCGGAGTGCTCAAGAGTCTGATGTAAGGATCAATTCCTTCACCACGAAGACACGGAGATAGTGTACTGAATAGTGTGTTAGGAGATAGAGCTGCCTCATCACATACTGCTACAGAGATCCTTGAAAGACCTCTTATACTCTCTAGATTCTCGTATGATGCACCGAATATGACTCCGTCTCCGTATGTGATCTTCATTGATTGCTTCTCGAAGTGATACGGAATCTCCATCTCATCTAGACGAGCAAGGATCTCAGTGAAGAGAACCTCGTGTAGAGCCTTGAATGTCTGAGCAAGAGCTATGATTCTCAGTCCTCTGAGAAAGTTTATAGCTATGTACAAAGATGCTACATAAGACTTGCTCAACCAAAGCCGCGTCCACAGATCAATGCTGTGATTGCGGCTTTTGACTTAAAGAACTCCTTTTGTTTATTGAATAGCTTGTACTCTTTCTGCATCATTTAAAGCTTTTCTCCTCAATCGCCTTAGTCTTTTTGCTTCTCTATGTTTCTTATGTTTCTCGGTAGCATCATCTCCTTTCCAGTTGTAGTGCTTTGTACCAGTTCTTCCAAAGCTCGGACAGCTTTCACCAGTTCTACCGAACATAGGATTGCAATTGCCAGACCAGTGCAATTTCATGTGATCTGATTTAGTAAGGAAGATCAGTTCATTGGCAGGACAGTTGTAGTACCTTCCATTTTCAATAAGTTCCGATCTCTTCCTTACCACTGTAATTCCAGAAGGCAGTGTTATTATTTCATCTCTGTGATGACACTGCCATGTCTCGTTTTTATCTGCGATTGCTTTGTCGTAGTTCTCTACGTTCTCTAGTGGTTCTCTGCAAAATTTGTAAGCGTTCTTGTAAATCATGTTAAAAAAATACTTAATAATCGCTTATTACAATTTCAAGTCTCTTTCCTTCAGAGTCAGTAGCAGTAGCTTTCAATTCCTTTGTCTCTTTCTGCCATCTTGTGCGATCTCTACGCTCGAGTATGTCCATGTACTTCTTAGCGAGACGAGTGTTAGTCTCAGTCAATGCTCTCTTAGTGAGTTCATTTCTAGCACGAAGAAGCTTGTCCATGTACCACTCATCAGTGATCTTGTCTCTGACAGTTCCTACTGGAGCATACTTCATGCACAGCTCTTCATATTCATCTCTAGAGTCTGTCGAGAATAGACCAGAAGTCAAGTCGATGTTGATCTCTGGAATCTTGATGACTGAGCCATTCTTTCCGACATACTCGTTGCATAATGTGACATGAGTGAATGTCTGATTTAGCCAAGCTGTTAGGGTCATACATCTTCTCCAGCTCTAAGAGCGTCTCTGCGATTCATTTGAACGAGAAGCATTCTGATAGCCTGACACTCTTTTAGGATCTCTTCAGCGAAGTTGATAGTGTCTTCTCCGTTGTCATCCGTTAGCTTCTTAGCTTCTCTTCTCAATTTTAGTCTCTCTGCATGTGTCATTTGATTTACCTCATTTCAATAGAGGATTTCTTCCTCATTTCAATAGAGGATTTCTTCCTCATTTCAATAAATAGAGAGCTTTCTCTCGAAATTTGAGAAGAGCTATGAGAGCTATCGTACGATCTTGTCACCGAATCTCAGCTTCTCACAGCACTCATTGTTGATGTCATACCACTCTTCTTTGGACATGTATCTCTTGAGATTGTGCTCTTCGTAGTACTTGTCTACATTGCAGAGGAGAGGTCTGTCATCGTAGATCCTGCAGATCCCCTTCTGCTGATCCAACCATTTACAGACGCCGTCACCTCTATCTAAGAAGTCTGCTTTTACGTGTCTGCAACATGGCGCGTCACATTTTGAACAGTCTAGTGGCATATTACACCTTCTCCTCTTCCTTCATCTTCTGGTATATGATCTCGTCCAAGTCTCTCCAGCACGGAATGTAGCTCGGAATCTCTGCCTCTGACTCAGCAGGATAGCGCTGTTTCCACTCTTCAGGTGTGAAGATAGGTCTAGTGTAGTACTGAGCGTCCTTGATCTTCTGTAGCTGCTGTAGAATGAAGATGTCTTCAAGCGATCTTTTCTTCTTGTCCATTGATCTTACCTCTTTTCATTGCTAGTTTTACTAAGTTAGATAAAATTCTTGCCCTAAATATTTGAGGTGTTTCACTAAAGTTTCCATATTTCCAGACCTCTGGAAGAACATCAGTGCAAGATAGAAATTTGCCATTTGCCCAAAGTGATATTCTATATGTCTCAGTCATCGGTGTTCGTCTAAATAAACGTTCTAGAATCTTCTCTATTATAGTAAGAGAAGATTTAGGTTTTCTATAGGAATGAACCATGATACCTGCACATTCATATCCATATTCAGTTAAATCTATGTATCTTGCTGCAATTGGTTTTAGATCTTCTTTTCTAGGAAAATTTTCATACGTTTCATTGTCCATTGTTGTACCTCTCTTAAGCATCCTTACTTCTCTGTCGAGGATACTATTCAATTTATGATTGATGCCGTATCTCAGCTCTATTCTAGATTCAGGAGATCCACTAAAAAAGAATGAATAATCGACAAAAATTTTAGCAGTCTTGTTAATCATGTCGTCGAACATCGTGAACTCTATACTGTCAAGCTCTGGATGCCTGATCTCATTTGGTGTTCTCATTGTTGTACCTCTACTTTATATATCAGATCTTCTGACCTTGTTCGAGGAGACGAACTGAGAAGACGATAGTAGCTCCATTCTCATAGACTTCCTTAGTGAGCATCTCAGTGCCTTCTTTCTTGTGTCGAGCGAGAATCTCGTTGTGCTTCTTCCAGTACTCAGTCTCTTTGATGTTCCAGAATAGAGTGTTGAGTCTCTCTGAGATGAATGCGTAGAATCTTCTCTGATAGTCAGTTGATATGTTCTTTCCTTGTCTCTGAGTGAATGTATCTCCACCTCTCTCTGCATAGTCAATTCTGAGCCAGTACTCGATGTCTGGTCCTGTTATGTCAACCATCTTCTTGATGTAGAAGTTCTGGAAGTTGAGCCATTGCTGAATGATGGTCTTGTCTGCGTAGAACAGGTTGTATGGAGCGAATAGAGTGCTCTTAGAGAGCGAATCTGAGTACTCCTTAGGTAACACCTTTCTGAGCAGATTTACCATCGTAGAAGAGTGATAATAAGCCGTTTGAGACATGACATCCATCGGGAATTTGAGATATGCTGCATGTCCATAGACTCCTTGTCCAGTTCCGAGAAGCTTTCTTCTGTAGTGATGAAGAGTAGCTGTATCTCCGTCTTTGAGAACTGAGACGATGTATGTCCAGGCCGGAATCTCTCCTAGCTGCCAATTGTTCACTCCTTTGACGACAGTTCCTTCCTTGACGACAGGAGCTCTGTTCTGATTCTCGAAGATGAAAGTGCACTTGACTGGATTCTCTGAGATGATAGTGAAGTCTTCTGGTTTCTCATGACAATCGAGTGGAAATGTGAAGTCCGACTTGTGCGTAAGGATAAAATGACGATGTGACATTGATGTACCTCTTATTATGTGTTATTTACAATAGTGACGTACAATAGTGACCTACAATGAGAGAAGCAGTCGTTCCGTTCGTTCCGTTAAAGCTCCATGCCCGTACACTTAGCATCCAGTTCATCATCGCTCGCTTACTATTTTGATTTCCCGTTCGCTCGCTCTTCTTCATGGATGCGTACAGTTAGGGCATTTCGCTCACACTTCACTCATCTTCACTCTGCTTCTCTTCGAGAAGGTGTTTCTGACGAAACACGATACTTTTTGATAAAAAATGAGAGAAAGAGACGAACGAAGAGAGGATCTTTCTCGTAAAGGTTAACGTTTAACTTGCAAACTAATATAATAGTGAAAGTTAGTGTAAGTTAGTGTAAGTTAGTATAAGGTTGAGATTTAACTTGCAAACTAATATAATAGTGAAAGTTAGT